>Ga0206818_1035_pt1 | contig 50253 bp, 40 predicted proteins | sample Alteio_BWOrgCont_86_FD_152881 | JGI IMG/M metagenome (GOLD analysis project Ga0206818, IMG submission 152881) | Enriched cells from forest soil in Barre Woods Harvard Forest LTER site, Petersham, Massachusetts, United States -... | ecosystem: Environmental > Terrestrial > Soil > Temperate forest >...
ATGACGGCCCCGGTATTTGATGTTTTTAATCCCATTGGTCATGTGGAATATTGGCTGCAGCAGCCGGTCGGTGATAATGAGCTTGTTGAAGATATGTTCCGTGATTATGATTTTCGTTACGAGAAAAAAGGTCAGGAATTGAATCCGGCTATTGTTTTCCGGTTGGGATTGGTTTGGGCAAAAATGGCTTTGGAAAAAGCAAGGCTTGCTGGTATCAAGAACAGGACAGTGCTTATTACACGTGATGCCCGGAAAGCCAACCCGGAAATTATGGATGCATTGGTGGCAGCCATGCGCTACAGCGGATTGGATGTTGTTTATACAGCGGTAGACACCAGTAATGCAGTCACATCCTATTCCTGGGCTGTTCAGCAGTTTAAGCCGCTAATGAGTATTTTTCATACAGCCAGTCATGTGTCCAGGGCCAGTGATGTTTTTGTCCGTGGGTTTAAGGTCGCTATCATGAATGAAATGGGGGAGGGTGTAAAAAGTCTGACCAGAAAAGAAATCAAACAATATGCCCTTGGGGAAGTTAAAAAGTTATTGAAAAATCCGGAGGCAATGACCTTGCTCCGTGGTCAGAAATTAGGTAATTATGAAGCTGAGGATGTTAAGGAGAATGTTATTCGTTTTAATACCTTGGTGGGAGTCGTAGCAGCTCAAAATGGTTCTTTGTATACATTAGGGGAAGCTTTAAAGAAATCAAATAAACCATTGGCTGTTTTGTCCGAGCTCGAGCAAAGGTATGTTAATACTCTGCCCTTGCAAGGGATAAAGGTTGTTGTTGACGGGTCCCATACAGAGAGCGGAATACTGGCTGTGGAAACCTTTAAAAGATTAGGGGCGCAAGTAATAGAAATCAATACAGATATTCAAGATATTTGGGGTGAGCATAATGCCGATCCATCTGTCAGAAAGAACCTGGCCGGATTAGAGGCCAAGATGAGAGAAACAGGGGCGCATTTTGGCCTTGCTTTTGATTTGGATGGAGATCGGGGGGCTATTCTTGTCCGGGATGCAATCACGAAAGACCCTGAGAAAGAATTTCTCAGTCTGGCCCCTGATAATCTTTTAGGAGTGTTATTGCCGTCTTTGATAAGCCAATGGGGGTATGGTCAGAGCGGAAAAAAAATCGCTATTATTAGGGATGTTCTAGGGACCCATGCCGTCAATGACCGGGGAAAAGAACTGGGTGTCGAAGTTTTCCAGACTGATGCAGGCTATCCATTTTTAAAGGCCAAGAAACAAGTTTTGGAAAAAGAGGGATTTGTTGTTCCCATGTATGGGGAGCGTTCAGGGCATACGTGGCTTAATGTGTCAGGAGAAGTCGAAAATCCTTTGGCGGTGGCTGTTTTATTCGCCGTTTTGGCAAAACAAAAAATGGACCCAAACGCTGCAAATCCTGTATTGGATGTTTATCAGAGCTTAACCATACCCTATTCTCAATCTCCTCGATTTCAGCCCTTGTTTCACCCGGATTTTCTCATTGAATTAGGCAAAAGCAATAATAATCCAACATCCTGGCGGTATGACCCCAATAACCCAACCAATCCTCCTCAGGTGGTCATTGAACTTGGGAAAGATTGGGGTATTAGATTGCTGCAGGATGAGTTTGTGGCCGGCAGGAGTTACAGTACATCCGTCGGACAATTAACAGTAAAAGAATTTAATTCGTATGCTGATCCTAAAGATGAGGGCGGATTATATCGGTATGCGGACATTGTCTTTGAGCAAGACGGTAAATTTGCCGGACGTTTTGTTTTTCGTGCTTCTTCCAATGACCCTACCTTTGTAAACTCTTATGAGGCCCCTCAGTGGAAGGGTGAAGATATCCAAACAACTGGCAAAAGAAAAGCTGCTATAGCCAAGCTTGTTTTGGGCTTTTTGATGGACAGAAAGATTGCACTTGTTACCAAAGAAGAGATAGCAAGTGCGTTGCCCCATTTATCAGCGGCGCAGGTTGATATTGCTTATGGTAAATCCAATCTTGGGCCGGTAGAAGCAGATTTAAATGATAAGGCTATGACTATGAAGTCCGATGCCCTTCTTCCTCAAGAGGATGATGATGTATCGCCACTTGACGCAGCGATGAATACGGGAGAGGATTTGGATATGATGCGATTGATTGGTGCTATTAATGCACTGATACAATCGGGGCCATTGCATTCAGTAAGTATACTGTATGATGGTGAAGCTCTTCCGTCATTGAGCTGGATTTCTGTCTTACATGAAAAATCCAGTGAAAAGCCTGGTCAACATCTGTTTAGATATAGTTATTACAGCTTTGCAGACAATCTCGTTATTAATATCAGTGACGCAGTGAGGGTCGGTTCTCGAGAGGAAACGGTAGATCAGGCGGCTCTGGCTAATCCCGGCGGTATCGACCTTAATTCCAGGAATCTGAAGATGGAAAGTTCGGGAGAGAAGGTGAATATCACTTTTGACCCGGCAATGATTGCACAATTCAAGCGCGGGGACTTTTCCGGTGTCAGGATCAAAATCCTCGACGTTGTTCCGATCAATCTGATGCCGTTGTTGGGATTATAAGGAGGAGTAAGATTAATGCTTGGTTGATTTTGAGTGGTCGTCCCTAAAAGCGATCCAAGCAACGACTCCGCAAAAGACTATCAAGAAAATTTCATAATAAACGCCGCCATTCATAGAGATATCCTTTCTTCTTTTAGTAATATTGTAGCAAGGCTATATAATATTACAAAGGAAATCGCCCCAAATAGAAAAAGAGGTATGTCCAGATTGTGAAGTACGACTTGGCCTAATAGTATAGTTGAGAAGAAAAAATTTCCAAGATTGAAAAATGATTTGCTGAGTTCTTTGCGTTGGGTTGGATTCAATTTGAAATGACTAAACAGCATGGCAAACTCCGGCAGTTATAAAGGGGGAAGTTGATGGGTGATTTTTTAAAAGAAGCATGGGGGATGCCTCAACAAGCAAAAATATAATACAATCCGCTGTGGGCGTTGTCAATTGATCTGTTTTAGCACTCCGTTAAATGTACTGCTAGAAAATTCTTGACAAAATTTCCATCTCCCGCTATGATTGGCACTCTGAATCTGGAAGTGCCAAAGATTGTCACGCCCAAACAGGCTTGCAATTACACAAAAAATATTAATCATTAACACTTTTAACAAGGAGGAGAAGTTATGGCTATTCAACCGTTAGCTGACCGCATTGTGGTCAAGGTGCTGGAAGCTAAAGAAGTCACCAAGGGCGGCATTTTGCTTCCGGAAACCGCCAAAGAAAAACCCCAGGAAGGCAAAGTCATTGCCGTAGGTAAGGGCAAAGCGTCTGATACCGGTCATATTGTGCCTTTGGAAGTCAAGGTCGGGGACCGTATTTTGTACACCAAATACGGCGGTACGGAAATCACCACGACAGATGGTGAAGAGCTTTTGATCATGAAGGAAGAAGACGTTTTAGCTATTGTTAAGTAAAAATGGCCCCGCCATGGCGGGGGACAGAGACTAATAAGGAGAAAGTAAAATGGGAGCAAAACAATTATTATTTGAAGATGAAGGACGCCGCAAGATTTTGCGTGGGGTGGAGCAGTTATCACGCGCGGTAAAGGTCACCTTGGGCCCTAAAGGCCGTAATGTGGTTTTAGACAAGAAATTCGGCAGCCCGACTGTCACCAAGGACGGTGTGTCGGTAGCCAAAGAAATTGAATTGGAAGACCCGTTTGAAAATATGGGTGCCCAGATGGTCAAGGAAGTCGCTGAAAAGACCTCTGACATCGCCGGTGACGGTACAACCACCGCGACTGTTTTGGCTGAATCCATTTACCGCGAAGGTTTAAAGAACGTCACTGCCGGTGCCAATCCCATGGCTTTAAAGCGCGGGATTGATTTGGCGGTGGTCCGCATCGTGGCCAAGATCGAAAAGCTTGCCAAGAAGGTTGATCTTAAGAATTCCAAAGAAGTCGAGCAGGTTGCGACTGTCGCGGCCAACAATGATAATGTCATTGGTAAGAAGATCGCCGAGGCTTTTGAAGCTGTCGGCAAAGACGGCGTCATCACCGTCGAAGAAAGCAAGACCATCTTTACGGAATTGAAGATCGTGGAAGGCATGCAATTTGATCAGGGATATCTTTCCCCGTATTTTTCAACAGATATGGAAAAGATGATCTGCGAGCTTGAAGAACCATATATCCTTCTTTATGAAAAGAAGATCTCCAGCATCAAGGATATCTTGCCTGTCTTGGAAAAAGTGGCTAAAAGCGGGCGTCCTTTATTGATCCTTTGCGAAGAGGTCGAAGGCGAAGCCTTAGCAACTCTCGTCGTCAACAAGATGCGCGGCACCTTGCATTGCGCTGCGGTCAAGGCCCCGGGTTATGGTGATCGCCGCAAAGAAATGCTCAAAGACATCGCTGTTTTGACCGGCGGCAAGGCTATTACCGAGGATTTAGGGCTTAAGCTCGAGAATATCGAGGTTGCTGATTTAGGCCGTGCCAAGAAGGTCAAGATCGACAAGGATAATACAACGATCGTTCAGGGTGCCGGTAAACCGGCGGATATCAAAAGCCGTTTGGCCCAGATCAAGAATCAAATTGATTCTACTGATTCCTCTTACGATAAAGAAAAATTACAGGAACGTTTGGCCAAGATTGCCGGTGGTGTCGCCATTATCAATGTGGGTGCCGCGACCGAATCTGAAATGAAAGAAAAGAAGGCCCGCGTTGAAGATGCCTTGCATGCGACCCGCGCGGCCGTGGAAGAAGGTATAGTTCCGGGCGGCGGTGTGGCGCTTTTACGCTGCATTAAGGATTTGGAAGGCATTGACCTTCAGGGTGATGAGAAGACCGGCGCTGAGATCGTACGCCGTTCTTTGGAATCTCCCATACGTCAATTGGCTTTCAATTCCGGGTTAGAAGGTTCTGTCATCCTTGAGCACTTGAAGAATGAAAAAGACGCTGCTTTTGGTTATGATTTTAACTCTGACCAATATGTGGACATGATCAAAGCAGGTATCATTGATCCGGCCAAGGTGACCCGCACGGCATTGCAAAATGCGGCATCTATTGCAGGATTGCTTTTAACCACAGAATGTTTGATCACTGACGTCCCTGAAAAGGAAAAACCTGTCATGCCTCCGATGCCTGGTGGCGGTGGTATGGGTGGGATGTATTAAAAAAGAGTTGGGTGAAAAAGGGGACACTTTAAAGTGTCCCCTTTTTCGTTTTATCTATTGACACTTTGCCTTTATTAGGGTATAATCCCGCTTCAAATTCATTTTTTTAAGCTTTTTTTCAGCTCGTATCTCATTGAAAATAGGGGGGTTAGGTAATGGCTGATTGGATTGGCATCGGGCGGCGCGCACGCAGATGTTACGGTTTTGACGAAGTGGCCTTAGTTCCAGGTAGTGTGACGGTCAACCCTGCTGAAGTAGATACCACGTTTATTTTAGGTAAACATAGATTTCCTGTGCCTATCATGGCTGCGTCCATGGATGGCGTGGTTGATGTTAAATTTGCCATTGCCATGGGCAAGCTTGGCGGCATCGCGGTCTTAAACCTTGACGGCATCCAGACCCGTTATGACCATCCGGAAGAGATTTTAAAGCAAATAGCGTCAGCCACTCCTGAGGAAGCGACCAAACTGGTCCAAAGCCTCTATGAGAACACTAAATTTCCTGTTAAAGAAAAATTGATCGCCAAACGCATCGAGGAAATTAAAAAGGCCAAGGTGCCGGCGATTGTAAGCTGTATCCCTCAAAACGCGGCTGCTTTTTCTAAAATTGCCGCTGAAGCGGGAGTGGATGCGTTTATCGTGCAGTCGACCGTTGCGACGGTGCGTCATATTTCTACGGAATATAAAATATTGGATATAGAAAAATTTTGTAAAAATACCAAGGTCCCGGTCATTATCGGTAATGTGGTCACCTATGAAATGGCGTTAGAGATTTTAGAAGCCGGCGCATCAGGTGTTTTGGTCGGCATTGGCCCGGGTGCTGCCTGCACTTCCCGCGGCGTTTTAGGCATCGGTGTCCCTCAAATCACCGCGACGGTTGATTGCTGCGCTGCGCGTGATTATTATTTTAAGCGTAAGGGCAAATATGTCCCCATGATCACCGACGGCGGCATGCGTATCGGCGGGGAGATTTGCAAGGCTTTTGCGGCCGGGTCGGACGCGGTGATGGTGGGCTCTGCTTTTGCCAAAGCTGAAGAAGCTCCGGGGCGCGGTTATCATTGGGGGATGGCCACCTCGCACGCTAATCTGCCGCGCGGGACACGTATCCGCGTCGGTACCAGCGGCACCTTGAAAGAGATCCTCATGGGCCCGGCCCGTGTTGATGACGGTTCACAGAATTTGGTCGGTGCTTTAAAGACCTCCATGGGTTCCTTGGGGGCCCGTAATATTAAAGAAATGCATGATGTTGAAATCATCCTGGCACCATCGATCCAGACGGAAGGCAAGGTCTTCCAGATCGGGCAACGTGTAGGGATGGGCAAGTAAAGCCGCTAAAAGCGGCTTTACTCCCGAAAAATTTCACATTTATGTGAAGTTTTGCAGGGGGGTTCCATAGTGTGTTTTTAAAAAGGAGTAATACCTCATGGCTCAGAAAAAAGCCGTTAAGAAGGCTGTAAAAAAGGCAACTAAAAAGGTAACCAAAAAGGCCGCTAAAAAAGTTGTCCCCAAGCCTGTTCAAAGAAAACATGTCAGCCGTTTTGCCAGAAAGCCGGGCAAACGCAAACCCGTACATGGTTTGATGAAGCCTATTAAATTAAGGTCTTCTTCGCGGATCGTCCCGATGGAGATCAAGAAGCAAAGGGCCCGCGATATCATCCTGATTTTGGACATGGGTTCCCAATACACCCAGCTCATCGCCCGCCGTGTGCGCGAAAGCAAGGTTTTCAGCCAGATCGTTCCCTATAATATTTCCGTTGAAAAGATCAAAGAAATTTATCCTAAAGGTATCATTCTTTCCGGCGGCCCGCAAAGCGTCACCGATAAAGGTGCTCCTTTACCCAACCCTGATATTTTTAAATTAAATATCCCCATTTTAGGGGTTTGTTACGGCATGCAGGCCATCACCCATATGTTGGGCGGCAAGGTGTCCAAAGCCAAGGACCGTGAATACGGCAAGGCTGAGCTTTTCATCGACAATAATAAAGATTTGTTTACCAATCTCTCCACGAATTTGACCTGCTGGATGAGCCACGGTGATGAGATCGTTTCGCCACCGCCGGGATTTGTCCGCATTGCCCATACATTAAACGCGGCCAACGCGGCCATTGCCAACCGTACCCGCAGGATTTACGGGGTGCAATTCCATCCGGAAGTCGTGCACACCCAGCGCGGTTTGCAGATGATACAGAATTTTGCGTACACCATTTGCGGATGTTTGCCGCGCTGGACCATGGACCGTTTTGCCACGGCTGCCATCAAGCAGATCCAGGAAACCGTCGGCGGCAAGAAAGTTGTTTTGGGCCTAAGCGGCGGGGTGGATTCTGCAGTGGTTGCGGTATTGTTACAAAAGGCCATCGGCAGCCGTTTGTATTGCATTTTTGTGGACAATGGCCTGCTGCGCAAGAATGAATCTTCTTCCGTGGTGCGTACGTTCAAGGGGCATTTTAAAATGAATTTGACCGTCATTGAAGCTGAAAAACGTTTTATTGAACGGCTCAAAGGCATTGAAGACCCCGAGCAAAAAAGAAAGATCATCGGCGATGAATTTATCCGCGTTTTTCAGGACGCTTCCAAGAAGATCAAAGGCGCTGAATTCCTGGCCCAGGGAACATTGTATCCTGACGTCATTGAGTCCCTTCCCGCGCACGGCGGACCGACGGCAGTCATCAAAAGCCATCATAACGTCGGCGGCCTGCCTAAGGACATGAAATTTAAATTGGTCGAGCCTCTGCGTGAATTATTCAAGGATGAGGTGCGTTTGATCGGCAAGAATTTGCAGATGCCTGAATCCATCCTCAAGCGCCAGCCTTTTCCGGGCCCGGGTTTGGCTATCCGTATTCTTGGCGAAGTCACCACTGAGCGCCTGGAATTGCTGCGTGAAGCAGATGACCGTGTCATGGATGAAATTAAGAAGGCCGGGCTTTATCAGGACCTGTGGCAATCATTTGCGGTGTTGCTTCCCATCAAGACTGTCGGCGTCATGGGTGATCAGCGTACCTATGAAAACGTCATTGCCTTGCGCTGTGTTACCAGTGCCGACGGGATGACCGCTGACTGGGCCCAATTGCCTTATGATCTTCTGGGACGCATTTCCAATCGTATCATTAATGAGGTCAAGGGCATTAACCGTGTCGTTTACGACATCAGCTCGAAACCTCCTGCTACGATTGAGTGGGAATAATCCGTATAATTTTATATTGATTCCTCTCGGCCTTAAGTGTTAAAGTAATATTCAATTTAACACTTAAGGCCGTTGTTTTTTATGAGCACTTCCGAATTTGTTCATCTTCATGTCCATACCCAATATTCTCTTTTAGACGGCGCCTGCCGGGTGGATGAGCTGGTTAAAAAGGCCGCAGGCCTCGGCATGCCGGCCTTAGGGATGACTGACCATGGCAATATGTTCGGCGCCATCCATTTTTACAAGGCCTGCCAAAAATCCAAGATCAAGCCCATCATCGGTTGCGAAGCTTATATCACCCCTGCCAGCCGCTTTGAAAAAGACCCTGATCAAAAAAGCATTTGCCATTTGACCCTTTTGGCGGCGAGCAATGAGGGCTATGCCAATCTGATGAAATTGGTTTCCGCCTCTTATCTGGAAGGCTTTTATTATAAGCCCCGGATCGATAAAGAAATATTAGCCAGGCATGCCAAAGGCCTTATCGGCACATCGGGATGCCTTAAAGGTGAAGTGGCGGGGCATTTGCTGCGCGGCCATTTTGAAGCGGCATTGAAAGCGGCTGATGAGTACCGCCATATTTTCGCCCAAGGGCATTATTATATCGAGCTCATGGACCATGGCATTATGGAGCAAAAAAAGGTCAATGAAGATCTCATCAAAATTGCCAAACAATTGAATTTGCCTCTGGTGGCCAGCAATGATGTGCATTATATCGAGCAGGGACAGTCCATGGCGCATGAGACCCTGCTTTGCATCCAAACGCAGACGACCTTGGGAGATCCTAACCGCATGCGTTTTGCCACTGACCAGTTTTATTTTAAAGAGCCCGAGGCCATGAAAACAATTTTTGACGGGGTTCCTGATGCTGTCAGCAATACTTTGTTAATAGCAGAGCAATGCAATCTGAAGCTGGATTTCGACCAGTATCATCTGCCGCGGTATGAAGTGCCTCAGGGCGCTGATGCTAAATCTTATTTAACGGCACTTTGTGAAAAAGGTTTTTTGCACCGCTATCCTGCGGGTGTGGATAATGCCCTGCGCCAACGCCTGGAGCATGAGATCAAGACCATCAGTGACATGGGCTTTGTCAGTTATTTTTTAATCGTCTGGGATTTTATCAACTATGCCAAGTCCATTGGCGTTCCCGTTGGCCCCGGCCGCGGTTCTGCCGCCGGCAGCCTGGTTTCTTATTTACTGGGGATCACGGACCTTGATCCAATTAAATACGGCCTCTTGTTTGAACGTTTCATGAATCCCGGGCGCAAAAGCATGCCGGACATTGATATTGATTTTTGTTATGAACGGCGGGGCGAGATCATTGATTATGTCACGAAAAAATACGGTTCCTCTAATGTGGCCCAGATCATCACCTTTGGTTCCATGCAGGCCAAGGCGGCCGTGCGTGATGTGGGCCGGGCCATGGGCATGCCGTATCCGGACGTTGACCGCATTGCTAAACTTATCCCCAATGAGATCGGCATTACCCTTGAACAGGCATTAAACGTGGAGCCGCAATTACGGGAGGCTGTTGAATTTGATAAAATAGCCAAGCAATTGCTGACCACGGCCCAGGTTTTGGAGGGCTTGAACCGTCACGCGTCCATCCATGCGGCAGGGGTGGTGATTTCAGATAAGCCCCTGACAGAGTATGTTCCTTTATTTAAAAGCTCTGACGGGCAGGTCACCACCGCCTATGATATGGATGGGATCTCCCAAATAGGCCTTTTGAAAATGGATTTTTTGGGCTTAAGGACGCTGACCGTCATCACCGAATCACTCAAGCTCATCAAACAGCATCGAGGCATAGACATTGACATTGATGCGCTTTCGCTCGACGACAAAAAAGCCTATGAGATGTTGGCGCGGGGCAATGCCATGGGTGTCTTCCAACTGGAAAGTGGGGGCATGCGGGACCTTTTAAAGAAAATGAAGGCCTCGGAGTTTGAAGACCTGATATCCATCAATGCCTTGTACCGTCCCGGCCCCATGGGTTCGGGCATGCTGGATGATTTTATCAAACGCAAGCGGGGAGAGCAGAAGATTTCCTATCCGCATCCCAAACTGGAAGCGGTGCTTAAACCAACTTACGGCATCATTCTTTATCAGGAACAGGTCATGCAGATCGCCTCTGTCATCGCGGGTTTCAGCATGGCCCAGGCCGATGATTTGCGCAAGGCCATGGGCAAGAAAATACCGGCGGAAATGCAAAAAATGCGCTCCTTTTTTATAGAAGGCTGTGCCAAGACCAGTCTTATGACAGAAGCTCAGGCCAATCAGTTATTTGATCTGATCGACTTTTTCGCCGGGTATGGTTTTAACCGCAGCCATTCCGCGGCCTATTCGCTTATCAGCTACCGTACGGCGTATTTAAAGGCCAATTATCCGGTTGAGTTTATGGCAGCGCTTTTGACATCTGAAAAAGACAACACCGATAAGGTGGTTGAATACGTTAAAGAGTCCGGGGCCATGGGGATCAGTATTTTGCCTCCGGATGTTAATCATAGTTTGGCCCAATTTACCGTTGAGAAAAAAAATGCCATCCGTTACGGTTTGCTGGCAGTCAAGAATATCGGCGCCGGGGCCATTGAGTCCATGGTCCGTGCCAGGGCTGAAGGAGGGCCTTTTACTTCCATTTTTGATTTTTGCCGCCGCATTGACCTGCGTTTGAATAACCGTAAAGTCCTGGAAAGCCTGATCAAGTCCGGGGCTTTTGATGCTTTTCATTGCCGGCGCTCCCAGATGATGGCGGTCCTGGAAAGGGCCCTGGAAGCCGGCACCCGCGGGCAAAAAGAAAAAGAGATCGGCCAGTTTTCCTTTTTTAGCATGGGGCAGGAAGAAAGCGGTTTTGGCCCCAATGACGAAACCTTCCCTGATATTCCGGAATGGCCGCAGGCCCAGATACTGGGTTATGAAAAATCTTTGTTGGGGTTTTATTTAAGCGGGCATCCTTTGGACCGCTACAAAACTGAAATTGAGAAATTTGCGGATTTTACAACGAGCAATATCAAAGGTGCGCGTGACGGGCAGGAAGCGCGGATGATCGGGCTGATCACATCCGTCAAATTGACCAGCACCAAAAAGACCAATGAGCGCATGGCCATTGTGGGGCTGGAGGACATCGACGGGGAAATGGAGCTGGTGATCTTCCCTTCCAGTTATACGCAAACAGCTTCTTACCTGAAAGAAAATACAGTGGTGGTGGTCAAAGGCAAGGTGAGTTTCCGCGATGGTTTTCCCAAGATGATAGCCAGTGAAATGGCGGGTATTGATGAGGTTTATGACCTGATCAAATCCGTGCAGGTGGATTTGTCGCAAACAGGCCAGTCCGGTTTTGAAAAACTGAAAGAAAAGCTGGCGCGTTTCCCGGGCAAAATCCCGGTTTATGTGCAGGTGGACACGAATAATTACAAACGGGTGCAAATTTTAGTGGGCGAAGATTTGTTTGTCACTCCCAGTGAAATTTTGATGGAAGAAATCAAGGTTTTAGTCGGAGAAAACAATTTTTCGTTGACACTGTAAGTCCTTGTTGGTACTATAGTTGCAATTAAATTTGAACCATATGCATTTGTCATCGCCGAAGGAGAGTTTTTAATGACGAAAAAAGATATTGTGTTAAAAATAACTGACGCAACCGGTATCAAACAGGTGGATGTTAAAAAGATCGTGCAGAAGACTTTTGATGTGATCGTCGATTCCTTGATGCAGGGTGACAAGGTGGAGTTGCGCAATTTTGGGGTTTTTAAGATCAAAGAGCGTCGCGCCCGTTTCGGTCGCAATCCCCGCACGGGACAAAGCGTTCCCGTCCCTCCCCGGAAAGTAGTGGTCTTTAAGTCCGGTTTAGAAATGAAGCAGAAAGTCAAATAAGGCCGGGAAATCTACGTGAATAATACCTTCAATGTCCCCCGCGGGACATCCGATATATTACCCGACGCTGTTCCTCTCTGGGAAGCCTTAGAATTCCTGGCCCGCAAAATCTGCAAGTCATACGGCTACAGAGAAATCCGTACGCCTGTTTATGAGGATGTTAACCTTTTTAAAAGGTCCTTAGGGGCAACCACTGATGTGGTCAATAAACAGCTTCTGGAATTGGCTTCTGCTAAAGAAGACGAAGGATATGCTTTGCGGCCGGAGGGTACTGCTTCGGTGATGCGTTCTTATATTGAGAATAGTTTTGACAAAAAAGAACGGTTGTCCAAATTTTTTTATATCGGCCCCATGTTTCGCGGGGAGCGTCCACAGAAAGGCAGGCTGCGTCAGTTTCACCAGATCGGAGTCGAGGCTATCAGTGTTGACGAAGCTTCCCCGTTCCTTGATGCTGAGACCATCGCTTTAGCGATGCATTTGTTAAGGGAATTCGGGGTCAAAGACCCGCAATTAAAGATCAACAGTTTGGGTTCTAAGGAGGATAAAGCGCGCATTTCGGACTGGCTGCGGGGTGAATTTGCTAAACATAAAGATAAATTATGCGTCGATTGCCGCGAGCGTTTTGAACGCAATGTGTTTCGCGTGCTGGATTGTAAAAATGAATCCTGCCGTAAAGTGGTGGCCTCTGTTGTCAAGGACCTGCCGCTGTCGGTCCCGTCCCAAGAATATTTTAGCAAGGTACAGGCGGCACTCACCAGCATTAAAATCCCTTTTGAAGTCTCGCCGCATTTGGTGCGCGGCTTGGATTATTATACGCATACGGTGTTTGAAATCACGGCAGCAGGCCGGTTGGGCAGCCAGGATGCTGTTGGTGCCGGCGGGCGCTATAGCACATTAGCGTTTGAATTAGGCGGTGCGGAGAACATCAGAGGGATCGGCTTTGCGTTGGGCATAGAACGTATTTTATTGGCCCTGGGTGAAGCGCCCATTGAACTGGCCCGTGTGGATGTCTTTATCATGGCCATGAAGGAAGAATACCAGCCATTGATTTTTTTAGTGTTGCAGTTGCTTAGAAAAGCAGGCATCAGCGCAGATATGGGTTTTGTGTGCGGGTCCATGAAGTCTCAAATGGGCCGTGCGGATAAAGCAGGGGCGCGTTTTGCGTTGATCGTCGGAGAAGATGAAGTCAAAAATAATTCCATTGCCGTCAAAGACATGCAAAACTCAACCCAGGAAACAGTGGCGTTGGCCGATATTGTAGAACATTTAGGAAAGGTTTTGTCATCATGAGAACGCATACGTGTGGGGAATTGAACAAGAATTTTAAAGACCAGGAAGTGACCCTTTGCGGCTGGGTGCATCGCCGCCGGGACCACGGCAAGCTTATTTTTATTGATATCCGCGACCGTTATGGCATTACCCAGGTTGTCTTTGTCCCTTCGGTCAGTCCCGAAGCGCATACTGAAGCGCAAAAATTAGGGCCTGAATTCGTCGTCAAGATAACCGGCACGGTCAATGTCCGTCCGCCCAAGAATGTTAATCCGGATGCCCTGACAGGGGACATTGAGTTGCTCGCTAAAAAATTAGAGATCCTGAATACCGCCAAGGTACCGGTGTTTGAAATCGATGATAATATCGAGGCGGCAGAGGATTTACGCCTGACCTACCGTTACCTGGACATCCGCCGTAAAAAGGTGCGTGATTCCCTGGTTTTGCGCCATCATATATGCAGTTCCATGCGTAATTTCTTGAATGGTGAAAAGTTTACTGAGATTGAAACGCCTGTACTGACCAAATCAACGCCTGAGGGGGCGCGTGACTTTTTGGTGCCTTCACGCCTGACGCCGGGAAGTTTTTACGCCCTGCCGCAGTCCCCGCAACTGTTCAAGCAGATCCTCATGGTCTCGGGCATGGACCGTTATTATCAGATCGTCAAATGTTTCCGTGATGAAGACCTGCGCGCCGACCGCCAGCCGGAATTCACCCAGCTTGATATGGAGATGTCCTTTGTGGACCAGGAGTTTATTTTTGATTTGACCGAACGGATGTATAAACAAATATTTAAAGAAGTCCTGAATATTGATTTACCCATACCGTTTGCGCGCATGACCCACGCCGAGGCGCAGGCCCGGCATAATTCTGATAAGCCGGACATTCGCCAGGATAAAAGCAACCCTCGCGAGTTTGCATTTTTGTGGGTTGTGGATTTTCCTTTGTTCAAGTATAATACCGAAGAAAAAAGATGGGACAGTGAACATCACCCTTTCACAGGCCTTAATCCCGAAGATGTCCATTTATTGGAGAGCGGGGAATATGCCAGGATCCGCGGCCGTTGTTATGACCTGGTGCTCAACGGTAATGAGATCGGCAGCGGCTCGGTGCGTATTCACCGCCGGGAATTGCAGCAGAAGATTTTTGACATCATTGGTATAGCCCCGGAAGAGGCCCAGAAGCGCTTTGGTTTTTTACTCAGGGCCTTTGAATACGGCGCGCCGCCGCACGCAGGGGTGGCCTATGGCATTGACCGTGTCGTGACGATCATCACCGGCAATGAATCCATCCGCGACTGCATCGCTTTCCCCAAGACCCAAAAAGGGACATGCCTGATGACAGACGCGCCGTCCGATGTGGATGCCAAGCAGTTAAAAGATTTAGGTTTAGTCGCTTTAAAGAAAAATAATTGACCCGTAGGGTCATCCTCGAATGTTTTAATCGGGGATCTAATCCAGGAGATGAGTCATGTTAAAGAAAAATTTAGCCCTTATTACTTTAGTGATTTTTGCCGCAGGTTGCGGTTTGGAGGCAAAGACGTATGTGATCACTAAGGACCGTGTTGGATTAGGCCAAAGCACCGGTAACGGCGGCTGTATAGTGGGAACATGCCCTCCGCCGCCGGCCCCGAAAGAAACGACCCGTAAGGTTTATGTGCTGGAGATAACCAAGCCTGTCCCGGAATCCGAGGTGCAAAAAATAGAGGAAACCGCGGTCAACGCGATCGCGGATTCCCAAACGCCTCCGGCTGCTGATACAACACCTGCCCCGGCGGCACCCGCAGCAACGGACAATGCCCAGCCGGCTGTGGCGCCTCAACCGGTTGTTCCTGTTGTCGGGGAATTGCCCGGCACTGTACCGGCAGAAGCATCCGCGCCATCTGAGCCTGTCGAGCAAAACGGCGGAAACATGCAAGCGCAGACCTACACGGTGCAAAAAGATGATACCTTGCAGAAAATCTCGAAGAAGCTTTTCGGTACCTATGCCAAATGGTATAAAATTTACAAGGCCAATAAAGATAAAATTGAAAATCCGAATATTCTCAAACCCGGCACAGTGCTGACTATTCCGGCCGCTAAATAAAGAAAGGGCATTAATGGATTTTCGTCTGGTCTTTGATAATAACCGCGATTTACAGCTGCTCTTTGGACGTTATGATCAAAATTTAAAGATTATCGAGAAGGAATTGGGGGTCCGTATTGTCCGCTCCGAGGACGGCATTAAGATCATCGGCTCTGATCCCCAGGTCCAGATCGCCCGTGAACTTTTCCATTACTTGATGACCTTTGTCGAGAAGGGCAAGGATGTCAAGAAGGCGGACATTGTTTATGCCCTGCGCCTGGTGGATAAAGAAAAAGAAATTGATTTTAAGCGCTTGGCCAAGGAAAAGATCGAAGTTTCGGTGCAAGGCGGTTTGATCACCCCCAAGACCAAGGGGCAGATCGAATACATTGAAGCCATTAAGAATAATGATCTGGTTTTTTGTATCGGTCCCGCCGGTACCGGAAAAACCTATTTAGCCATTGCCATGGCGGTCAATGCCCTTAAAAAAGGGCTGGTGCGCCGCATTATCCTGACCCGTCCGGCCGTGGAAGCCGGGGAGAACCTGGGTTTTTTGCCCGGGGACATGGTGGAAAAAGTATTGCCGTACCTGCGCCCGTTATACGATGCTCTTTATGACATGATGGAGCCTGAAAAAGTTGAGCATTACAGCGAGCAGGGTATTATTGAAGTGGCCCCTTTGGCCTTTATGCGCGGGCGTACGCTCAACGAAGCTTTTGTCATTTTGGATGAAGCCCAAAATGCCAGGCCTGACCAGATGAAAATGTTTTTGACACGCATGGGTTTTGATTCCAAGGTCGTGGTGATAGGGGACGTGACCCAAAGTGATTTACCGGCACCGGAAAATAATGGTTTGGCTGAGGCCAACCGGGTTTTGGGCAATGTGCCTGAGATCAAATTTATCCATTTGACCAGCGAAGACACTGTCCGCCATGAATTGGTGCAGAAGATCATCGAAGCCTACGCGCAAACCAACGGCAACCACAAGCAGACGTCACATCAATGAGTTCTTTAAAAAATAATTCCATCTCCCGTGATCAAATCATCATGGTGGCCATTACCTTCCTGGCCCTGGTGATTTTATGCTACTTCACTGGGTTTTCTTTGCTCATTCCTTTATTGGTGTTTTTTTTTGGCCTTCATTTATTTTATTTTAAGAAGGTCAAGCCCCGGCTCTTTCTGCATTTGGTCCTGCTGCTGGCGCTGATTGTCTTTTTGGCCCAGGCCCTTAAATCCTATACTCATCTGACCCATTTCTATTTGCCCATCGCCTCTATCGCAATGCTGGCGATGCTCTTGTTTAACGACGTGCAGATCAGTTTTATGATGGCCTTTATGAGCGCTGCCTTGGCCGGCATTGTTTTGGGGTTCGGCCTTAATGAGACGCTGATTTTCTTTTTAGGCGGCCTGGCAGGGGCTTACAAGGTGCGTGATGCGCGCACCCGCGGGGTGCTCATTGAAGCCGGGATTTACGTTTCTATCATCCAGGTTGTATCTGCTTTATTGATCAATCCGGCGATCAATAGAGATATTTTGATGTACATTCTTAAGCCCCTGGCCATCAACGGCTTGATATGCGCTTTTGTGGTGATCGCCAGTGCCAAGATTTTTGAGACCTTGTTCGGCGAGATCACCAATTTTACGCTCCTGGAGCTTTCAGACTCTTCACATCCTTTAATGAAGCGCATGGTGGTGGAAGCGCCGGGCTCTTATCACCACAGTTTGATCGTCAGCAATCTGGCGGAAGCAGCGGCGGATGCCATTGATGCTCATTCTCTGTTGGTCAGGGTGGGGGCGTATTATCACGATATCGGCAAAATGGCCAACCCCAAGTATTTTACGGAGAACCAGATGGTCACCGGCAATAAGCATGATGAATTAGAACCGTCCATGAGCCGTTTGGTCATCTTCAATCATGTTAAGGAAGGCATTGATCTGGCGCACAAGTACCATTTAAACCACCGCATCATTGATTTTATCCCTGAGCATCACGGCACAAGCCTCATGCATTATTTTTATCAAAAAGCCTTGTCCGAAGGGCACCCTGACGGCCTGGAAGAAAAAGATTACCGTTACCCGGGGCCGAAGCCGCAGAGCAAGGAAACAGCCATTGTCCTTTTGGCAGACTCTGTCGAGGGTGCTACCCGTGCCATGGATGAGCATACCCCTCAGCGCATCGAAGATGTGGTGCGTAAGGTGATCAATAATAAATTCATTGATGGCCAGCTGGATGAATGCAATTTGACATTAAGAGAAATCGATACGATCGCATCCGTCTTCGTGCGTGTTCTCAGTGCCATGTACCATGGCCGCGTCAAATATCCCGAAAAATCCAATGGAAATAACCCTGCAAAATCTTCAAAAGAAGATACTGATTCCTAAGGCCAAGGTCCTCAAGGCGGTTAAGCAAGCGTACCGTAAACTTGAAAAAAAAGGGCACTTTAAACTAAAGGGACACGTTGAGTGTCCCTTTTTGCCTTTTGCTCTTTCAATTGCCTTTGTCGGGACCAGGCGCATGCGCGCGGTCAATAAGAAATATTTAGGCCATGATTATGTGACCGATGTCCTGACTTTTGATCTGGGGGAGGATGCAGGCGAAATAATCATCTGCCCGCAGGTCGCTTCCGCCAACGCCAGGGCGCATCAAACATCGACGGAAAATGAAATCATTCTATACGTGGTCCACGGCATCCTGCATCTGGCGGGTTACGATGATCACAAGCCGCATGACATCCTCCAAATGCGCAGGATGGAAAAAGAATTATTATGAAACGCGTCGCAGTCATAGCTGTGGTGTCTTACCTGGCCTTCGCCCTGGAGTTCCTTTTGTATAATTTTTGGGGGGAGTGGGGCAAGCCGGAGCTTTTGATTTTGGTGGTGATATTCTTTAATTTGTATCTGGGGATACGCTTTAGCATTATCGCGGCTGTTTTTTGCGGGATATTCAAAGATGCTTCAGGAGTAGCACCCTTTGGGACCTATATTTTGGTGTACATTGCCGCTGCTTATTTCACAACACTCGTGCGCCGTTATTTGTATCAGCCGGGTTCAAGGTTTTCCAGGATCGTGGTCGTTTTTTTGGTTGTGGTCGGATGTTTTATCGTACAGGCCATTTTGACGAATATGAACCATGAACTCCGCTTAGGCGGCCAGTGGGTCTATCTTTTGGCCCCTCAGCTGCTGACAACAATGATAGCGGCCACCTATGTTTTTAGTCAGTTAAAAAATCTCAGCAATCTTTTTTCATTGAAGAACTAAGTTTTCTCTTTCGCCAACAAGTGTGGCGGTCGCCTAACAGAGAGTTAATATGCGCCTTAATTTTCTTCAATCGATCATTTTTTTCTCCCTGGGGCTGATCATCTGCGGTTTGTTTTATATGCAGATCATCCGCGGCGATTACTATCACCTTCAAAGCATGAACAACCGTATCCGTGTCGTCCCTAGCGACGGGCCAAGGGGAAAGATTTTTGACCGCAACGGCATACTTTTAGCGGGCAACCGCATTGTCTACCATGTGGGGGTCGTCCCCCAGGACGTGGAAGACAGGACGGCATTGTTTGTTTATTTGGGGCAGGTGCTTGATAGGAGCCCGGATTTTCTTGAGAGGCAATTCCAGCGCAAAGAAGTCGCCCCTTTTGCCCCTGTCATATTGGCGCAGGGCATTTCCCGTGAGATGGCGGTCAAGATCGAAGAGGAGAAATTTGTTTATCCGGGCCTTATTGTCCAGCAGGGCTATGAGCGTTATTATCCTCTTTCAGAGGCCGGGGCGCATGTGTTGGGGTATGTGGGAAAAATTGATGAAGATGAAATCGAGGACAATCAGCAATACGGCTATACGCCTTTGAGTTTCGTCGGAAAAACCGGTGTTGAAAAAAGGTATGACGATGTTTTGCGGGGAGAGCCCGGAGGCCGCCAGATTGAAGTCGATAGCCGCGGCACACAGGTCCGTTTGCTTGGGCTAAAAGATCCCGTCCCGGGCAATGATGTGGTCCTGACCATTGACCAGCGCGTGCAAAATGCCGCGCAGGAATTATTGCAAGGCTATAGGGGGAGTATTGTGGTGATGGATTTGACTAACGGGGATTTGATGTCGCTTGTCAGCTCTCCTTCGTATGACCCCAATGCTTTTTCAGATAAGAGCAAAAATCAAAATATAACCTCATACTTTAATGACCCTTCCACGCCTTTGATTAACCGCGCTGTTTCCGGCCAGTATCCGCCGGGTTCGGTATTTAAAATTCCGGTGGCCCTGGCGGCGATCCAACTTCACAAGATCACGCCGTATACCACTTATGATTGTCCGGGGTATATGATGGTGGGTAAAAGGAGATTCGGCTGTTCACATGTGCATGGCGTGCAGGATTTAAGGGCTGCCCTGGCGCATTCCTGCAATGTTTTTTTCTTTCATGTCGGCCAGCTGGTGACCCCGCCCATCATCGGCGCCTTTGCCAGGGCCTTTGGATTAAATCGCCGGACAGGTGTTGACCTGCCTTTTGAGGCCAAAGGCAATATAGAGACAAAAGCCCCGGCGGGTGAATCATGGTACACGGGGGATGTTTTAAATTTGTCCATCGGCCAGGGGTACACATTGACCACCCCTTTGCAATTGACGGTGATGATGGGTGCGGTCGCCAATGACGGGGTCATTTTGCGTCCCCGTGTCGTAAAGCAAGTGGGAGGGATGGATGTCCCTGTCATGGATTTTTCTAAAAGGCCCCGGGTCAGGTTGCGTGATCAAACCTGGACAGTAGTACAGCAGGGATTAAAAGCAGTGGTGGATGACCCGGAAGGTACGGGCCATGATTTAAAAGATGTTCCAGGGTTGGATATCTACGGCAAAACAGGGACTGCCCAAAGCGTCCGCGATAAACCCAATCACGCATGGTTTGTCGGCTACACCAGGTCGCCTAAGGCGAGTATCGCTTTTTGTGTGTTTTTGGAGTATGGCGGGTCATCTGAAAATTCAGTCAGGATTGCCCGCGATTTGCTTTTAAAGCTCCAATCGTTACAAATTTTATAATTAAAATATGGGAGAAAATAGTGGAAGATGTCATTAACGATGTTAAAATAATTCTTAAATCAAGAAAATATGACGAATAAATTATTCCCCCTATATCTAGCCATTGCATTGTCTTTTGCGCCTGGTATTGCTGCTTTTGCCGGTACATCTCCGGTGTCAGAGGCCCAAGTGTCTCCTATCGTATTTGCTGCGGGCACCAGCAAAGAGGACGTTGATAAACAGGTAAAAGAGATCTACGACGAGGCAGTCAAGTTATATAAAAGTAAGGATTTTGCCGAAGCCCAGAAGAAGTTTGAAGAAATTAACCTGGTCATTCCTGATTATAAAGCCACGGTCAAATATTTGGACCGTATTGATAAGCAACGTCAGGCCCAACTCAAAAGGCAGGACCTCCAGCGGCAGCAGGAATTAGAATTAAAAGAACGCCGGCACGCAGAAGATATTGAACGTCAGGAGGCGCAAGAGCTTAAAGATAAGAATGACCGGGCCCAAAAGATCTACGACCAGGCCTTGAATTTATACCGTGACCGCCAATGGGAAGCGTCCCGCTCCCAATTTGAATCTCTTGAAAAGGCCTTCCCTGGTTTTAAACACACCCATCGATATCTGCAGAAGCTGGAAATTCTTATTGCAAAGAACCCCGGGCCCAAGCCAGCGGCTGTTATCGCAGTGGTACCGGCGCCTGTCGTCAAAATACCCGCGGCGCCGGCAGCCCCAGCGGGCAGTAATGACACCATTGAGGCCCAGCAAAAACAAGCGCAAGATATTGCGGCATTAGCCGCAAAATCAGCACAACTTTATCGCCAGATCTCCGGCATTGCCGATGACAGGCCGACCACGCTGACAAAGGAAAAAATGGCCAAGGTCGATGAGATATTAAATACGTTGAAGGAAAACAAGGAACGCCTTGTCAGTCAAATGCGTGAGGCAGAATTGAAACGCCAGCAAGAGGAGTTGAAAGTCCGCCAGGCGCAGGAACAGGCCAGGCAGGACGAGATCAGGGCTGAACAGGAAAAACTGAAGGACGCGTCTGAAAGAAAGTACCAGGAAGCGCAGAAATATTTTGGTTTGCATGAGTATGAAAAAGCTAAAATTAAATTTTTGGAATTGGAAAATATTAACCCTAATTATAAAGACACGCGTTCTTGTTTGAGTTTCATTGAAGAATATCAAAAGCAGGAAAGTGTTAAGGAAGCAACAGCCCGTGAACAAAAAGAGGCGGAGCTTTTAAAGCAGTTACAGGACAAAGAAAAAGCCGATAAACTGCTTCGTATCCAGCAGGAGCAACAGGAACAACGCGATAGGGAAATACAGGAACATAATAGAGAACTGCAGGAGCAGCAGGAAGAGCATGATAGGGCCGTCAAAGAAGAGCGCGATAGGGAAGCGCAAGAACAGGTGGATTTGCAGAACCTGGCCCAAAAGGCCTCTGATATCAACGATGATATCATCCGCCTCTCCCACCAGCAGGATTACGAAGCCATGACAGGGAAGTTTACGGAATTGGAAAATACAGTCACCGCTTTGTCGACGCTTAAAGACAAAATAGCAAGAGAGAAACAACAGAGGGCCCAGGAACAGAGGGCCGCGCAAATTTCTGCGCAGGAGAGGCGAAATAGGATCATAGAATACCATTTGGTAAAAGGGTCTACCGATGTAGAACATTTCAAGCGCATTGAAGTTATGCAGGAACAGAATGTGTTATATGATGAAGCCGTTGACCGTTATGAGCATAGGAAGTATACCCAGGCCAAGCTTTTGTTTGATGAGTTGGCTGAGCAGAATGATCACCGGGCTGAATTTTGGCTTGCAAGGGTGGACCGTGCCATTACCCATGAGCTTTTAAGAAGCAAGGAAGGCGAAGAGAGGGAACGTACGGCATTTTTAGCTGATCAAATACAAGCCCAGCGTGAATTGATCACTATTCAGCAACGCGAACGTCAGCGCCAAAAGCAATTGACTGAAGAATTCGAACGCCAGAAACGCTTTTATGAGGATGATCATTTGTTGGAGTTGCGTAAAGAAGAAATGTTGAAGGCCCAGGTGCGTGAACGCCAGTCCCAGGAAGCTAAACGTTTGAAGCTGGAAAAAGAAAATGAAAAGCAGCAGGAGGCCCTTCGTTTTCATAAAATCATTCTTAAACCTAAACCTAAACCAGAAGTTAAACCTCCGGCGCCGGTTGTCCCTAAGCCTCAGCCCGTTGTTGTACCTGTTGTTCATGCGCCTGTAGCGGCCGTTCCCAAAATTGTTGTTTTGTCGCCTGCGGCCATGGCTGATGCCCGTCGGGCAAAGATAAAAGCCCTGGCTGATGCCCATCAACAACGCATCGAAGAAAGGCAAAGGGAAATAGAGCGTCGGAAGGAATTAAGGGCCCAGCGCCAGGCAGAGCGTCAGGCAAGGATAAGAGCACAAGTGGAGGCCAGGGAAAAGATTAAAGAAGAAAGGCGCAAAGAAATAGAACATCAGAGGGCATTAAAGCTCGAGCTTGCGCAAGCCCAGGCCGAAAAATCAGCGCAGGAGAAAAAACATAGGGAAGAAATTTTGTCTCAGGAGGCCCAGGAACGCGAAGAAAGGGCCAAGCAGGATGAGATCCTGCGTGAGGAGGCCCAACGCCGTCAGGAGCTGGAGGCCCAAGAGCGTCAGCGTCAGGCCCAACTGGAAGCCCAGCGTGAAGCTGTCCGTAAAGAACTGGAAGATGGTGTCGAGGGGATGTACCAGGAAGCTTTGAGTTTATATAAACAGGGGGACTATGCGGCAGCTGCGGATAAATTTAAAGATGTTCAGGACATTTTTCCCGGATATAAAAACTCAGCACAATATATGGACGAGGCCCGCCGAAAATCTTTAACTGTAAATTCCCGGCCTGTCAGTATCCCTGTTGCGTCCAATCCCCCTTCAACACCTGTATCCCATGATGATAGTGTTTCCAAAGCATTAGATTTATTCGATCCTAATGCCAAATAATCCGCAATTTACAAACCATCTTATTAACGAAAAAAGTCCTTACCTGCTGCAACATGCCCATAATCCGGTTGATTGGCATCCTTGGGGTAAGGCTGCTTTTGATAAAGCTAAACTTGAGGACAAGCCGGTTTTATTGTCGATCGGTTATTCCACCTGCCACTGGTGCCACGTGATGGCCCATGAAAGCTTTGAAGATGAGGGCATCTCAAAAATTATTAATGAACATTTTATTGCCATTAAGGTTGACCGTGAAGAGCGGCCTGACATCGACCATATTTATATGACAGCCGTGACCGCCATGAGGGCCCAAGGCGGATGGCCATTGACTGTTTTTTTAACGCCGCAGGGAGATCCCTTTTACGGGGGGACGTATTTCCCGCCTTATGCCAAATGGGGGAGTCCTGGTTTTATAGATTTGCTTAATTCAATAGCGGCAGGGTGGGCATCAGACCGTGACAATATTTTATCTTCCGGCCTCTCTATTACAGAAGGCCTGCGTCAGCACGCGCAAAGTACATCGCCTTCCGGGGCCATGGATGAAACGCTTCCCGACAAAGCGTTCCGGCAAATGAGAGGGCAGTTTGATTCCGCCAACGGGGGTTTCGGATCTGCCCCTAAATTTCCGATGGGGCATAACTTGTCATTTTTATTGCGTTATGACAAGCGCTGTTCGTCGCCGGAAGCTTTGGGCATGGTTGAGAAAACTTTGACGGCGATGGCCCGCGGTGGCATATGGGACCATTTAGGCGGAGGTTTTCACCGGTATTCAACAGACCAGAATTGGCATGTGCCGCATTTTGAAAAAATGCTTTATGACCAGGCCCTATTGTCCAGGGCCTACCTGGAAGGCTATCAGGTCACCGGATCCGGGGAATATTCTAAAGTCGCGCGCGAAATTCTCGATTATGTGTTAAGCCGCATGACAGACAAGGCAGGCGGTTTTTATTCTGCCGAAGATGCAGACAGCTTTGATGCCGTCGGCGGACATTTAAAAGAAGGGGCTTATTATGTTTTTTCGAAACCTGAAATCGAAGAAGCATTGGGCAAGGAGGCGGCCGCGGTTTTTAATTATTGTTATGGCGTCTTGCCGCAAGGCAATGCGGCTTTTGATCCCCACGGGGAATTCAGCGGGAAAAACATATTATATCGGGCCCATGGTTTAGAAGATGCCGCCCAAGAGTTTAAAAAGCAGGCCATCGAAATTCAGGATATACTTAAAGAAAGCAGCTTTAAGTTATTGGCATTACGCGCTTCGAGGCCGCGCCCGCACCTGGATGACAAAGTTTTGTGCGATTGGAACGGTTTGATGATTGCAAGTTTCGCTTTTGCCAGCCGTGTTTTGGGAGAACCAAAATATGCCGGGGCCGCTCTTAAGGCCGCTGATTTTATTTTGGGGCAGATGATGCCGGACGGCCGCCTTTTGCACCGTTGGCGGGAAGGTGCTGCAGGAATCCAGGCAACTCTTGAGGATTACGCTTTTTTCATTTATGGCCTTGTGGAGCTGTATGAAGCCACCTTTCAAGTGAGGTATCTTGAAGCGGCCCGAGTTTTGGCGGATAAGATGATTGAATTTTTTGCCGATCAGGCGGGGGGTTTTTATATGACGGCCGCAGATGCCGAGCGTTTAATTATACGGCCCAAGGATATTTATGACGGGGCTTTGCCTTCCGGAAATTCAGTCGCTGCCTTAAGTTTACTGAAGCTGTATGCTTTTACTAAAAAAGACGCTTACCAGTCCCAGGTTGAAGCTTTGTTTGGCTGTTTCGCTTCCTCTTTGGCCCAAGCCCCTTACGCGCATAGTTTTTTATTGTCCGCTTTTGACTGGCATTTACAGGGTCCTTTGGAAATTGCCCTTCAGGGGCCGGAGGGTGATGCGGCGGTTGCTAAAATGCTGAAAGTATTGTATAAACATTTTATACCCAATAAAGCCCTTAAATTTATGCCGGCTTTGAAGGGGGCAGAAGCACAAATTTGTTATCGCGGCACTTGCCGTGCGCCTATCGGAAACGTGAGTGTTTTGGAACAGGAACTTTTAACGGGGTATTGATGATGAAGGGACAAGCTGCTTTATTTATCTTATTTATCCTTACGCTGATAGCAGGGCTTTTTGCTTATTTTATCCCGAGACAGCCCCCCATGAACCCTTTGAAATACGCGATGGATTTCAGTGGTTTTAACGGCACCGAGCAATCTAACATTAAAAAATCCCAGCAGTTGAATATAACGACGGACAAGGGGATCCTTAAAGTCCGTCAAGAAATTGATGATATTATCCAAGAGCAAAAGAAAATTGAAGACATGATCAAGGATGAGCAACAAGGCTTGCAAGACACCGACAAACAGGTCTCTGACCTGATGAGGCAGGAGGGCGCAAACAGCGGTCAAGATGCGTTAAGACTTAAAGCTTTGGGGATGGAAATACAGGATGACCAGCGCCTTTTAGTGGTCCGTGGACAGGCATTGATTAATTTAAACAATCAATTGACCCAAACCAGGCAATTGCTTTCACAGCAGAGGGACGTGGTCAATATTAATACAGAATCTTCTTTTCAGTCGTTGCATGACCATAATGTATCACTTAATGACCAGTCCTCCTTTTCATTTGATAAGGTGAAACAGCAAAATGACGATGCCCTGCAACGCTCCCGGGACTCGATAGATCAAGAACGCCAAAAGGCCCAAGACCAGCAAGACCAGCGAAACCAGTAAATCTATGAGAATTATCAAGGTCATTTTCTTAAGTTTGTTAGCTTTAGTTTTGGTCCTTGGGACCGGTGTTTTCATTTTTTTTCAGACTTTTGACACAGACCAATACCTTCCTCAAATCACCCGGAAGGCCGCCCTTGCTTTAGGGCGGCCGGTTTCCATAGGGCATCTGTGGCTTGGTCTTTCTTCACGGGGAATCACCCTGGATGCAGGGCCTTTGATCATCGCGGATGATCAGGACTTTACTACACAACCATTTGTTAAAGTTGACATGGTCCGTATCAGTTTTGATTTAAAGTCTTTAATTTTTCAGCGGCAAATCCATATAACAGGCATTCTTCTTCAGTCACCTCAAATTCATTTTATACGTTCCCAGGAAGGGAATATCAATGCCCGGACCATCGGTCAGGCGGGCCAGCAACCTGCCCTGCCAACGGCGGGATATGCCGGTGATAATACCGTCCTTGGCAATAGCGGCGTTTCTGTATCTTCCGGCACCGGCAGTCCCAATGTTGCATTGAAGCAACGCGCCGTATTTCCGGCTGTAAACATCAAGTCTTTAAAAATACGGGATGCTTCCATTTCATTTATTGATCAAAGCCAGGGCATGCCTTTGGATATTTGGCTGTCGGATATCAATGCAAGCCTGGAGGGTTCTTCACTCTTAAAGCCTTTGAGATTATCATTTGATGCTTCTTTGTACAGCAATGCCCCCAATGTGCAGGGCAGCGCTCTTCTGTCATTGGATTTATCAAAACGGTCTGTTCAGATAAGTGACCTAAGCCTGCATATGGATTTGTCCCATTTGGACCGTGACCAGCTTAAAGGCATTTCCCCCGAGATACCGCAGGACAGTCCTGTTTTTAAGAACATCTCAGGGGTTGTGCAATTAAATTTGGCCCATTTAGGGACTGGATCTTCCGGAGATTTTGAGACCAATGGGGACATCGCTATCACAGGCGTAGTTATTAAGGACTTTAACATCATTAATGAGGTTTTGTCCCATACGCTCGGGGTTTTCGGTAATGTGGAAAGCGTTATCGACAATCTTTTGAACGGCCGGTTAAAAGACGCCTTAGGGGCAAAGGACACCGTTATAGAAAAGGCAGGGGCCCAATTTTCTTATCATGACAAAACTGTTTTTATCGACAATGCTCTGGTTAAAACCAATATTTTTGAATTTACGGCCCAAGGTTCGGTGGGCCGGGGATTTAATATGGATATGCAAACCGTGCTTCATCTCAACAGTGATGTTTCCGCTGCTTTAGCCAATGGGCTTGATGGATTAAAGTTTTTGTGCGATGATGATAAGCGTATTACCATAGATGCAAGCCTCAAAGGTGCTTATCCTCATTTGAAGTATAAACCGAATAAAGATTTTAGAAAGAAGATCAAGAGAGCATTTATTTATAACATCCCTTTCTTATGAGGGAAACCGGGTAGAGGGTGACATATTGCCATGTTCCGACAGCTCTTCGGGGCTTAATATACGCTTAGATTTAAACGAGCGGCTGGTCAAATTCGATTTCGCCAAAATCACCTGTTCCAGTGAAATCGGGGGCGGTAAAAATTTGTCCCAATTTTGTGCCGGGAAAACGTTAGAAGAAGTGCTTGGGCTCGACTTTCGAATGTTAGTTACCGCCTTAAACCTTTTTGCCGATGAGGAAGCCCAGTTTATTTTGTATATGGAATTAGACGCCCTAAAAGCAGCTGTCGCGCAGTACTTGGGAGTTGAACGTGAGGGTGTTGATATCGAACGCTGCAAAATATCTTCCGTCGAACAAGGCGATGAATTCATCGACATCGCGCTGGTGATCCTGCCCCCCAAAGAACTCCCCAAAATCCTACCCTGCAGTCTCAGTGACCGTAAAGATAATTGATCCCGTAGGTGTGTCGTGTTAAGTCTTTTCTTGCCCGCGGGTGATGAGGATTTTTCCGGTGCGGATCATTTCTAAGACGCCGTATTTCTTGATGAGGGCCTCGAACTCATCGAGCTCAAGGGTGGTCCCTGTCTGTTCGATGATGTAACAGCCTTCTGAGGCATCGTCGATGCGGACGTGGAACTTACGGGCGTTTTTAGCCACAAACGCTTTGACGGCAGGGGAAGCCTTGGTTTTAAGCAGGGCCAGCTCTTTTTCCACGGTGTTGGCCGGATGCTCTTCGCAATGGATGACGTCAATGAGCTTATTGACGTTTTTGATGATTTGTTCCAGGGTTTCCAGGTCGCCTTTGGCAGTGATGGTCATGCGTGAAAATTTAGGGTTGATCGTGGGCGAGACCACCAGGGAATTGATATTATAACCGCGCCGGGCAAACACCAGCGCAATCCGGACAAGCACGCCCGGCTTATTGGCCACTAAGACGCTGATTGTATGTAAGGGAAGTGTATCCATATTTTTTATGTAGACCCTGATGGTTTTTCCATTTTGGTTGTGGGTTTTTCCACAATCATGTGAAACGCTGATTTACCGGCGGGTATCATGGGAAACACATTGTCTTCCTTGATGACTTCCGCGTGGATAACGCAGGGGCCTTTGTAATTCATGGCGTCCCGCATCACGGATTCGCAATTTTCAGGCTTGTCCATATGAAAACCTTTGACCCCGTAGGCCTCGGCTAATTTCACGAAATCAGGATTGCCTTCCAAATCAACGCCCGAGAGACGATTGTCAAAAAATAATTCCTGCCATTGGCGCACCATGCCTAAATATTTATTATCAATGATGAGCACCTTCACGGGTAGTTTGTGTATAAATACCGTCGAGAGTTCATATAATGTCATCTGGAACCCGCCGTCGCCCACAATCGCCACGACCAGGTCCTTGGGGGCGGCAAATTGAGCGCCAACCGCCGCAGGAAAACCATAACCCATGGTACCGGCGCCGCCTGAAGACAGCCAGTAGTTGCCTTTGTCAGAAAGGTAGAACTGTGCGGCCCACATTTGATGTTGGCCCACGTCTGTCGAGACAATGGCGCGGCCTTGGGTCACTTTATAGCAGGTATCAATGACCTGCTGGGCGGTCAGGCCGTTGGTTTTGCTGTATTTGAGCGGGAATTCTTTTTTATAATATTCCAGTTCTTTAAGCCAGTCAGCGGTGTCTAAAGGATCAACCAGTTTGACTAATTCTTCCACCACTTCACGGGCTTGGCCCACGACCCAGGCATCAGGCTTGACAATTTTATTGATCTCAGAAAAATCCACGTCGATATGCAGTTTCTTGGCGTTCACGCAAAATTCATTGTTGTTGCCGTTAATACGGTCGTCCCAGCGCGAGCCGATGGACAGGATCAGGTCACAGTTGATCAGGGCCTTATTGGCATAAGCGGTCCCGTGCATGCCCAGCATCCCTAAAGACAGGGGATGTGTTTCAGGAAACTCGCCTTTGCCCAGGAGTGTATTGGTCACAGGGGCGCCTAATTTTTCCGCTAATTTTTTAATGGCAGCGCCGGCGTTGGAAAGCACTGCTCCATGGCCCACCAATAGTAATGGTTTCTTTTTACCTTTGAAAAATTTGGCCATTTTGACGATGTCAGCTTTATGAGGCGAGGGAGTGTCTTTTTTATATCCGGGAATGTCCATTTCCGGATCAAGGCTGTCCCCGCTAAAGGGTGCCGAGGTAATGTCTTTGGGCAAATCAATCAAGACCGGGCCGGGCCTGCCGGTCTGGCAAATATGCCAGGCTTCTTTCACGATACGGGGGATATCATTGGTATTTTTGACCAAATAGCTGTGCTTGACCACAGGCATGGTGATGCCGGAAATATCAGCTTCCTGAAAGGCATCTTTGCCTAACATGGAGGTAATGGTTTGTCCGGTAAGCACAATCATGGGCACAGAATCCATCATGGCGGTCAAGATGCCGGTGACGGTGTTTGTAGCACCGGGGCCTGAGGTCACCAGCACCACACCTGGTTTGCCTGTAACGCGGGCATAGCCGTCAGCCATGTGGGTGGCGCCTTGTTCGTGGCGGGTCAAAATTAATTTAATTTTAGAGCCGACTAAGGCATCGAATATGGGGATGGCCGCGCCTCCGGATAAACCCCAGATATATTCGACCCCAAAACCCTCCAGGCATTTGATCAGGGCTTCGGCGCCATTAATGGCTTTTTTAGATGGTGTTTTTGCAGCTTCTTTATTCATAGTTTGCCTTCTTGGTAAAGCGGATATAATAGCATAAACACGACGGTATGCCAAAGGAAAAGTACAGGGCTTTACTTTGTTTCGATTATTTAAGTAATTGCGCTAATTCGCCGTTTTCATGCATTTCCGCGACGATATCAGCACCGCCGACGAATTCCCCGTTGATAAAGATTTGGGGGATGGTCGGCCATTGGGTGAATTCCTTGATGCCCTGGCGCAGCTCTTCTGAGGCCAGGACATTGTGGCCTTTGACAGGAGCGCCGTAAGACTGCAGGATTTGCACGGCCCGTCCGGAAAATCCGCACATGGGCTGCTCAACCGTGCCCTTCATAAAGATCACGACCTTGTTATTCTTGATATCTTTTTCAATTTCCTGGCGTAATTGATCAGTTAACATGATTTCTCTCCTAGACTGATTGTCATTCCCGCGAAAGCGGGAATCTGTTTTTTGTTAAAATCCATACTGAGTTTTTACTTCACTCCATTTAGCCGGAGTAAAAGTCTTTAAGCCTAAGGCATGGACTATTTCAAAAATATCTTTGATGGAGGCCATGACCATTTGCTGCTGTTTAAATACCGGCATTCCTTCAAAAGCAGGGGAGATGACAAAGGCCTGCAAATGCGCACCGTCATTCATGGGATCAAGCACATAGGCGCGGGCATCCGGTATCGCTGTTTCAATGCGTTGTTTGATTGCTTCAGTGGTCATTTTTTATAATTCTTCTTAAACCATTCGATAATGTCTAACGATTCATAAAGCGCTTTGCCGTCGATGACAAGACAGGGCACCTGTGGTTTGCCGCCGATTTTAATCAGCTCATCACGAAATGCAGGGTTTTCATGGGTGTCCTTCATGGGTACCTTGATCCCCTCTTTGCTCAAGAATTCCCGCACCCGTTGGCAATAGGGACAGGCCATAAAGTGATATAAAGTAAGCGTAGGCACGGGAATCATTTTATCAATTTTTCCACAAAATCAATGACTTTTTCTTCCAGCTTCAGGTTATATAAGCGGTTCATTTCCTGCAGGCAGGTGGGGGAGGTGACATTGACTTCGATCAAATAATCTCCCAGGATATCGATCCCCACAAAATAAAGGCCGAGTTTCTGTAAATGGGGCCTGAGAATACCCACGATTTTTCTATCGTTCGCGTTGACCGTGGCAGGCATGGCTTTGCCCCCGGCAAAGAAATTATTGCGATGCTCGCCCTCTTCATGCAGGCGCAGCACAGCACCCAGGATTTTTCCATCCAATAGCAGGATGCGCTTGTCGCCTTTTTTGGATTCAGGGATATATTTTTGGACGATGATGGCTTTGTTGTAACGGTCAGACAGGGTTTCCAGGATAACGTTGGTATTGGTGCTTCCCTTTTCAATATGGAAAACATTTTGTCCGCCGAAGCCGTCAGTGGGCTTGGCAATGACGTTTTTATGTTTGGCGATAAAATCCGTCAAATCTTCCTTATTGGCGGAGATGATGGTGGGAGGCGTGATTTTTTTAAATTGGCTGGCCCACACTTTTTCATTAACGGTGCGTATCCCCGAGGGGCTATTAATAACGGCGATACGCCCGGGCAAATGGTCAAGGAGCCAGGTGTTCATCAAATATTGCTCATCAAACGGAGGGTCAGGCCGTACAAAGACGGCATGGATATCGTCCTGGCTTAAATGCGCGGTATGCTCTTCTTTAAAGGGCATATGGGCAACTGCCTGAGGGATGACCTTGATGGCATGAAAACAGACCTTTCCTTCAATGAGGCTGATGCCGTCCTTGGGCAGATAATAGACTTCATGGCCGCGGGCATGGGCACCTAACATCATCATCAACGTGGTGTCTTTTTCAAATATGACGGTTTCCAGAGGGTCCATTAAAAAGACGAACTTCATGGCAGTTTACTCTCCAATTCTTTGATTTCACGGCCTGCGGCAACACCGGCGATGCGCCCCAGGATCCGGTAAATATCAAAAATATTCAAATTATGTTCAATGCCGCAGTCTTTGCCGTATTTATCCAAATGCGGGCACATTTTTTGAAAAGCCATGCCGCCGGGAGAATTCAGGTTTTCCCGTGAGCCCTTGGTTTCATGGTAGCGGTAAAAGCCGCCGACGAAATTATTATCAATTTGATAGACGCAGACCTCGCAAGGGTGTCCCTCGATGCGGTGGATGGTAGGCACGCCTTCCTGCAGGAGAAAATGCGTGATGTTCTGCGCATCCTTGCCATGCACCAGGTCATTGCGTTTTTTGCGGTTTAATTCCAGGATTTGCCGGGGGTCTTCGATAGGCACGACCCCAAGGCCATAGGTGCCGGAATCAGATTTAATAAATATAAACGGCTTGCTGTCAACATTGTGTTCGTTGTATTTGTTCTGGATTTCTTCAAAGAGTTTGACGCCTGCTGTATAGAGGCGTTGCTGGTCAGCTTCGTTATTGACATCCACATGGTTTACAACCTCATAAAGGCAGGAAAATTGCCAGGGGTCAATGCCGACAATCTGGGCAAATTCTTTGACCAGGGCATTGGCCTGGCGAAAATGTTCAGACTTAAGACGCGCATGCCAGCCTGCATGGATTGAAGGGACGATCGGGATTTTAATGTCTTTCAGCACTTCCGGAATCCCGGCGGAGAGATCATTATTCATGATGATCAGATCAAAGTCTGCCTGGCCCTGTTTGATTTTTTCCAAAACACGTTTGACGCAATAGACTTTAACGATCTGGCCCGTGGCGGTTTCCAGTTCCACGGCGCTGGCAGCCTGGGCGCAGAAAGAAGGTTCATTAATAAAGAAGGTGGCGATTTTGGCGGAAAAGCCTGCCTTGGTGATGATCTCCTGCAGGATACGGACATTCTCCAAATACCAGGTATTACGCGTATGCTCTTCGGCGACAATTAAAATATTGGTGGCCTTAGGCACGCGCGTAAGGATGGCTTTTTTAATGAGGGATTCAGCATCTGCCAAACCATGCTCGCAGAGATTATTAAAGCCTGCAGGGAAAAGATTGGTGTCAACCACCGCGATCTTAAAGCCCGCATCACGGATATCTACCGATGTGTAAAAGGGGGTATAGGTCTTTTCATAGGACAAGAGCCATTGATGGATCTGTCCCTGCCGGCGATGGATGCAGGGCACGCAGATGGCCTGCGAGAAATTTTGATTTACCGTTAATTTCATGTTTCATAGTATAATACTAAATCATGATTAAAGCAAAGATTGAACAGTTGCTCACGGGAGCTTTTAAGCCTGTGTTTTTGCAGGTCGTGGATGAGAGCCATAAACATGCCGGGCACGCAGGGGCCTCCCAAGGCGGCCATTATCAAGTCACCATCGTGTCCAAGTCTTTTGAAGGCAAAAAGCCTTTGGAAAGCCACCGCATGGTATATCAGGCCCTTGAGCCCGTCAAATCATCCATCCATGCGCTGGCTATAAAAGTCAGGGCTGTCTAATTTGATCATTTTTCTCTAAAGCGGTTTTTGCTTTTCTGGCGGCGTTGCGGACGATTTCCGGTAATGCCGGGTGAATATAAATGGTGCGCAGCATATCATCAAGGGTGGCGTTCATATTCATGTAAGCGATGATCATGTGGACCATGTCGGAGGCTTCAGGCCCTATGATATGCCCGCCTAGTATTTTGCGGCTTTTTCGGTCAACCAGGATTTTACAAAAACCATGGTCAGAGAGCAGGGCCATGCCCATGGCTGAGCTTTTGTAGGGATTTAGCCCGACGGCATAATCAATGCCTTTGGTTTTTAACTCTTCTTCGGTCGCTCCGACACCAGCCACTTGCGGATGGGTGAAAACCGCATGGGGCATAGGGGGATAATGGATGGGGCTTCGGGTCTTGCCGCCAAACACATAATCAAAAAGATATTCGCCTTCAAAATTAACGCTGTGACGGAAAAAATATTTGCCGATGCAGTCGCCTAAGGCAAAGACGCCCCCGACGCTTGTTTCCAGGTATTCATTGACCTTGATGAAATTGCCGGGCTGCAATTCAATGTCCGTGTTTATTAAATCCAGTGTATCCGCGTTGGACGTAATACCTGTGGCGATTAACAAGGTTTCTGCGCTGACAGAAAGATTTTTTCCGTCCTGAGTATAATGTACGGTAAAGGTGTTATGGCTGTATTCGACCTTTGTCGGGATGGCCCCCAGACGAAGATCATGGTAGCGGCTGAAGACTTTTTGAAATTCTGCGGCTATCTCGGCGTCCTGGGCGCGTAAAAGTTTTGAGCGCACTAAAAAAGTGGTCTTGGTCCCTAAAGCCCCGTACGCATGGCCCAGCTCACAGCCAATGTAACCGCCGCCGATGATTATCATTGACGGGGGAAGGGTGGTATTGCGCAGGGCTTCGGTGGATGTCATATAGGGCGTGCCGGCCAGTCCCGGAATATCAGGAATGGTGGGGCGCGTGCCTACGGCGATAAATATTTTATCCGCAGTGATCTGTTCATTATTGATTTCAATAATATTATTATCGACAAATTTAGCGCAGCCCTGATAAAGGCTGATATTAGGGTGTTTTTTGTAGCTTGATTGGATTTTGTCAGAATCCGAATCTACTGTTTGAGAGATGCGGTTAACGAGCTTGGCAAAATCAACGCTGAATTGCGGATTGTTATGGATGTCAAAGCGGTGGGCTTCCTTGATTTCAACGGCCACATCCGCCGGGTGAATAAGCATTTTGGAGGGGATGCAGCCGCGGTTTAGGCAGGTACCGCCCAAGCGGTCTTTTTCAATGACCGCGACTTTAAGCCCCATGGAAGCCGCCGGAGAAGAAATTTTGGCCCCGCCGCCGGAGCCGATGGTGATGATATCAAATTTTTTCATGGACCGATGATTCCTCTAAATATTTCTGCAGTCGCCCAATCACTTGCTCCATCATCATATATTGCATCAATTCGCTCCTGACCGGCGCGATATTGGGTAATCCTTTAAGGTAGCCCACATAATGTTTGCGGAAGGTCACAACGCCGTATTTTTCACCTTTGTACTGCACGTTTAATTTCAAATGTTCGATGCAGGTCTGGATTTTTTCTTCAATGCTTGGCTCCGGCATGTGTTCGCCGGTTTTGAGGAAATATTTGGTTTGCTTAAATATCCAGGGATTGGCAATGGCGCCCCGGCCGATCATGACACCGTCGCAGCCGGTCTCCAGCATGGCCTGGGCATCTTCGGGGCAGGTGATGTCTCCGTTTCCGATGACAGGGATGCTGATGGTTTTTTTAATTTTTTCGAGCCAGGACCAGTCCGCAAATCCGCTGTGCGCCTGCGAACGCGTGCGGCAATGCAGGGTCAGGGCCTTGGCGCCGGCCGCTTCCACCATTTTAGCAACGTCCAATATAACAATGCTTTGATCGTCCCAGCCCAGGCGGGTCTTGACTGTTACAGGCAATTTTGTGCCTTTGACCGTGGCCTTGACGATTTGCTCAAAAAGGGGAAGGTCCCTCAAAAGCCCGGCGCCTTCATTACGGGCCACATGGTTTTTGACCCAACAGCCGCAATTAACATCAATAAAGTCAGGCTTTAATTTTTCAATAACTTCAGCCGCACCTGCCATGGCCTCAGGCCGCCCGCCAAAAATTTGAATGGATACCGGACGCTCTTCTTCGGCGATCTGGATTTTTTCCATGATGCGCGGGATGTCGCGGATAATGCCCTCGGAAGAAGTGAATTCCGTGTACACGATGTCCGCCCCCAAACGCTTGCAAATCAAACGAAAAGGCAGTTCGGTGACATCTTCCATGGGGGCCAGACAAAGCGGTTTATCAATATCAATGGGTCCGATACGCATAAGCGCCCATTATAGCTGAATAATTTTTAGATGCAACCTTGCCTTTTTATTGCCTTTTGAGAGCTTTAGTTTATAATCAAAACTTATGGCCATTGTTTTAGACCCTAACGAACCTGCGATTAACCGCGGCATCAAGACTGTTGGCATCGGGAAAAAAGGAAGTAAAGCGCTGTCGCCTGAATTGGCTTTGGAAATAGTCGACGATTTAAAATCAGGCAAGGTAAGTGACGCTGCCAGGGGCGCTTTTTTTGCCGGTTTATGCGCCAAAGGCATAGAACCCCAGGAAAAAATTTTGGAACAGGTTTTTTCTGCGGATACCATTGCCTCTGATGCTTCGCCATTCGTCCAGTGGATATGTGCCCAATTGCTTTGCGGGCATACTTTGGACAAACATACGGCTTATGATTTAGGAAAATTCCTGTTTTCCGGTGAACCGGGTGATGCGGCCCGGGGCTGGGTGGCGAGTTTCTTACGGGTACGCTATGAAACCGACGATGAATATGAAGGCCTTTTGCAGGCGATGGATGAAACCCTTGAACCTGCTTTTAAAATCCCAACACCCAAAGGTGAGCCCATTATCCAGATCGCCGAGCCATTTGACGGTGTGGACCATTCGTATATGATAACACCCTTGGTCGGGCGCAGTTTGCAGGCGCAGGGCTATCGCGTGGTGCATCAGGTGGGCCGCAACAGCGGGCCTAAATCAGAGATGAATTTGTGGGACATTGTCCAAGCTCTGGGGCTGAAAGCTGCCTTAAGTAATTCTGATGTGGGCTTGGATAAACCGGCCTTTGGCTGGTTTTTTCATCAGTCCATGATGTCCAGGGCTTTGGACCGTTGGGTGGATTTGCGCCATCAAATCATCAAACGCCCGTTTTTAGCAACACTTGAAAGATTTATCAATCCCTTAAAAGCAGACATTTTGGTTGCTTCAGCTTTTCATCCGCCCTATGGTGAAAAAATGATGACAGTGGCTGAGCGCGCCGGGTTTAAGGGTATCATTATCGTGCGCAATGGCATTGAGGGGACGATCGCTTTCCCATTGTTGCGGGGTGTTAAAATTTTAATGTCCGCTAAACAGCAAGACGGAAGTTTCCGGCGCCATGAATTGATCATTGAAAACGCTCCTGTTGTTGATACGGAAGAAATGATTGAAAAGCCCAAGGCCATCGATAACGCCAGGCTTATTGAGAATTTTGTTAAAGAAGGTGCGTCGGCCGGCCAAGGAACAGGGAATATAAAACACTTTGATTTGCGTGTTAAAATGACTTGTGAAGGATTAAATCAGGCCTTGGCGTGGTTGAAAGAAAATACATGAAGAGAATATCTTTTTATACATTCGGCTGCCGTTTAAACCAATCAGAAACAGCTTCTATCCAGAATTCTTTCCGGCAGGGTGGTTATCAGGTTGTGGGTTTTGATGAGCCCTCTGATATTGTGGTCATCAATACCTGTACCGTGACCGAAGGGGGAGATGCTGACACGCGCCATTTGGTGCATAAGGTCAACCGGCAAAATCCCGCTGCCCGCATTGCCTTGGTCGGTTGCCAGGCGCAGGTACAAAAAGAGCAATTGGCTGATTTGCCGAATGTGCGTTGGATCGTTGGCAATGGCCGTAAAATGGATTTGGTGTCGGTATTTAATGAATATCCCAAGCCTGCGGTTGCGCAGCTCGTCACGCCCACCATCGAACGGGAGCCTTTTACGTCACCCATGGCTTCCATTGATCATGACCATACGCGGGCCAACATAAAAATCCAGGACGGCTGCGATTTTTTCTGTTCATTTTGCGAAATCCCTTATGCCCGCGGCCGGGCCCGCAGCCGGGTGTTTGAAGATATTTTTACAGAAGCCAATGCCCTTGTTGCTGCCGGCCATAAAGAATTGATTTTAACCGGTATTAATATCGGCACCTATTCTTATCAGGATAAAACGCTCATGGATGTCATCAAAGCCATGAATGCTCTTGAAGGCCTGGAGCGCTTGCGCATTTCATCGATTGAGCCGACAACCATTTCAACGGATATATTTAATTATATGAGCGCAGGCAATAAGCTTTGCCGTTATCTGCATATCCCTTTGCAAAGCGGGGATGATGAGATTTTGCAGGGGATGAAACGTAAATACACCCTCGATGAATTCAGCGATTTTGTCCGTCAGGCCCATTCCCAAGTGCCGCATATATGTATCGGTACGGATGTGATCGTGGGCTTTCCCGGTGAGACGGACGCGCATTTTGGGCGGACAGTCGATATTTTAAGAGAATTACCCATCCATTATTTCCACGTTTTTAGTTATTCGCCCCGGCATGTGGCCAAAAGCCGTTTGATGGAAACCTTGCCTGCAGAAGTGATTTCAGAGCGCAGCCAAATCTTGCGTGACTTAAGTCAGCGTAAGCGCCGTATATTCCAGGAATCATTATTGGGAAGCGTGCAAACGGTTTTATTTGAAAATCCTAAAGGTGACGGATGGCAAAACGGCCTGACCGATAATTATGTGCGCGTCAAAGTTAAAGGATCACGTAATTTATTCAATCAAATTCTGCCTGTCCGTCTGGAACATATCGATGGCCAGCTTGTAGTGGGAAAGATAGCGGATTTAGGGAATGATTAAAAAAGCGCCTCGCGGTCCATATTGGGCATACATGGTGCAATGTCAATACGGCACCTATTATGCCGGCTGGACTAATGATTTAAAAAAGAGGATTGCGGCACACAACGAGGGGACAGGCGCTAAATACCTGCGAGGCAAGGGGCCGGTTAAACTGGTCTATAAAAGAAAATTCAACACCCTCAAAAAAGCACAGGCCCAAGAGAGATTGATCAAAAGCCTTACAAGGAAAAAGAAAGAAGCATTGCTATATGAATAAACGTCTGGAATGGCTTTTACTGCTTGCCCTGGCCGCAGGCGGTATTTTTTTATGGTACCGGCTTGCCTTGCCGCGTTATCAATCCATTGACCTGTCCATCAGCCAGTCAAAAGCTGTTGATATTGCAAAAACATTTTTGAAGGCCCGGCGCGGGGTTGATATCCATCGGTATAGAATGGCGGTGTCCTTTGATGTGGATGAAAGCACCGACCGGTATTTGCAAAAAACCCTGGGTATTGCAGCTTCCCAGCAATTGGTCCGCCGCCTGCATTATGATTTGTTCTGTTGGGTGGTCCGTTTCTTTAAAGAAAAACAAAAGGAAGAGTTCAAGGTCGCTGTCAGCTCTGCCACGGGCGAGGTGGTTGGCTTTAGCCATCTCATTGAGGATACGGCATTCCGGCCTTTGGTCGATAAAGAAAAAGCCCGCGCATTTGCTTTTAACTTTTTGAAAACCACCTTTGCCTTTGATCCCGCCCGATTTATTATTCACGGTGAGGATGTCAAAAAATATGATAATCGCCTGGAATATGTTTTTAGCTGGCAGGACAAGGATGTCGATATTCCCTGGAATAAAAGTAAAGAAAAAGGCCGCGCCAAGCTCCTGACGGATGTTACCGTGTCCGGCAATGAGGTCCTTGCTTTTGATAAATCTCAATTTGAAATCCCCGACGGTTTTAACCGCTATGTGGACAACCTTAAACAGACCGGCCAAAACCTGACCCTGATATTCCGCATTCTTTATTTAGCGCTTTTGACCATAGCCATCGTGGTCGTTGTCAACCGCAAACACCAGGTGGTGGCCCGCAGCGTAAAACCGTTTTATGTCGCCATTGGGACGGGTATTTTTGTTTTGATGGCGCTGGATGTGTTAAACAGTTATCAGAACCTCTTGTTTGACTATCAAACCACCCAGTCGCTGGGGGATTATATGGTCAGGCAATTTATTGAGAATATCATCGGGCCGTTTTTCATCGCGGTTGCTTTTGCCTTGCCGGCCCTGGCAGGGGAGTCGTTGCGTTTTGAAGCCGCTCCCCAGAAAAAAGACAGGGCTTTTTTAAGTACGCTTTTATCTTCTTTTTGCTCTATCAGCATAGCCCGCCAGATTTTTGTCGGATATATGGCGGCGGCAGTGATTTTAGGGGCACAGGCATTTATCTATGATCTGGGTTTTAAATACTGCGGGGTTTGGGATGAATTGTCATGGCTGACACAGGCCTCCACAAGCCTGTTCCCCGCATTTACAGCCCTGGCCATCGGCTTTCAGGCTTCTTTTTCAGAAGAAGCGATGTTCCGTTTATTCGCCATTAATTTGTTTAAGAAATACGGCGTTCCAACCATTATCGCCGTATTTTTGAGTGCCGCGATGTGGGGCTTTGGCCATACAGGCTATGAGATTTTCCCTATGTGGTTTAGGGGTGTGGAAGTCACCAGTATCGGGATTGTCATGGGGATCTTTTATTTACGTTTTGGTTTTATGTGCGTGATTGCCGCCCATTTTTTGATCGATTCATTTTTGTCCGGCCTGCCGTATCTATTAAATCCGCGCGCCTCTTTTGATTTTTATTCCTCGTTGGCCGTGATCACCTTGCCCCTATTATTGGCCTTGATCGCTTTAATTTTTAATAGAAATACCCCGGAGAAACCTTTAAGCATACGCTTTAATCCCCAACAGCAGTTTAATTATAAATTACTGCAGGAATTGTGTGCTTCTAAAACTTCCGGGGAATTGATTGCTTTGAAAAAAGACCTCCAGCGCCACGGTTGGGACGCGGCCATCATTGAACGTGTTTTTGAAAATAAGAATTAGGCTTGCCGCTTGAGGGGTGAGGGGTATAATTACCGGATGTCCTGATATATCTAAAAGAGTTTCTTTACAGACCTTGGGTTATCTGGTATAAAAGATTCCACTTTTGGATTTATCAAAGGGCCTTTAGCTCATCCGGTAGAGCATCTGACTCTTAATCAGAGGGTGGCTGGTTCGAGTCCAGCAAGGCCCACCATTTTTAAAGTAATTTTTAAATTTCATGCCCTCTAAAACCATAGATATCGAGTCTCTCAAAAAGAAAGCCGTGATTTTCCGTCGGGATATTTTAGAGACCCTGGAAGCTTCCGGTTCCGGCCATCCGGGTGGTTCCCTTTCCGCCGTTGAAATCTTCCTCACACTGTACGGTTATCAAATCAATCATAAGCCGGATGATCCGCGTTGGGAAGGCCGTGACCGCGTGATTGTTTCCAAGGGGCACGTTTCTCCGGTGGTTTATGTGACGCTGGCGAATTTTGGCTATTTCCCCAAGGAAGAATTAAAAACATTCCGTAAGTTTGGCGCAAGGCTGCAGGGCCATGTGCACACCAAGGTCCCGGGAGTGGAATTTAGCACGGGGTCACTCGGCCATGGCTTGTCTTTTGCTAATGGCATTGCCTTGGGTGCCCGGATGGCGGCCAAGGATTTTAAAGTTTATTGTGTGATGGGGGACGGAGAGATCCAGGAAGGCTCGGTCTGGGAAGCGGCCATGACTGCAGCCCATCATAAACTGGACCATGTCTGTGCCATCATCGACTGTAATAAGGTGCAGGAAAACGGGACTACCAATGAAATCAAGAGTTTGGAGCCGTTACGGGACAAGTGGGCTGCTTTTGGCTGGCATGTTCTTGAAATTGACGGAAATAGCATTGAAGCTTTGAAGGTGGCGTTTGATGAATTTAATAGCATTAAGGGCAAGCCCACGGTGATCATTGCCAATACCATTAAAGGCAAAGGTGTTTCTTTTATGGAAGGTAAAAGCGCCTGGCATGGCAAGGCGCCGAATAAAGAGCAATTGGTCCAGGCCTTGGCGGAATTAAAATAAATGGAAATTAAACCTACCCCCACAAGAGACGGATTCGGCGAAGAGTTGGCGGCTTTAGGAAAAACCAATCCTAATATCGTAGTGACTTCCGGGGACCTGGAAGATGCTACCCGTGCGGAATATTTTAAAAAAGAATTTCCTGAGCGGTTTTTTAATTTAGGCATCACGGAGCAGGATGTGGTGGGTACAGCCGCAGGCTTGAGCACCATGGGCTATGTGGCTTTTGCCACTTCATTTGCGGTATTCCTGACCAACCGTGCTTATGACATGATCCGCATGGATGTCTGTTACAATAATTTGAATGTGAAGGTCGTTTGTTCCCATGGCGGGGTCACTGTCGGTGAAGACGGGGCCAGTGCCCAATGTTTGGAAGATTTTGCCATCATGCGCGTGCTTCCTAATATGAGGGTCATCTGTCCTTGTGATTATATTGAAGCTAAAAAAGCCACGCGTGCCATTACTAAGACCTTTGGCCCTTTTTATATGCGCACTTCCAGAGCGCCGCTTCCCATTTTGACTAAGGAAGCTGATCATTTTGTGATCGGCCGTGCCAATGTCATGCGTAACGGTAAAGATGCTACGGTCATTGCCTGCGGCGTCATGGTCTCTGAGGCTTTGTCAGCAGCTGAAAAGTTAAAGCATGAGGGCATTGACTTAAAGGTCGTGAATATGCACACCATCAAGCCTATTGATGTCCCAATGATCGTCAGCTCTGCCAAGGAAACCGGTGCTGTTGTTACGGCGGAAGAGCATCAGACGGCGGGAGGCTTGGGTTCTGCGGTGGCTGAAGTATTGGGGCAGCATTTTCCATGTCCCATGGAAATGGTAGGGGTCAAAGATTCTTTTGGAGAAAGCGGCAGCCCTGCCCAGTTATTGGCGCATTACGGGCTTAAAGATATCAATATTGCCGATGCTGTCAGAAAAGTGATCACTCGAAAAAAGGGATAATATGACAAAATTACACGACATAGCTAAGCTTGGCCAGAGTTTATGGATTGATAATATCAGCCGTTCAATGATCACCGGTGGTAAGCTTAAATCATTGATCGATCAGGGTTTGCGCGGGCAAACATCCAACCCCACCATTTTTAAACAGGCCATCAGCACAAGCACAGATTACGATGCCAGGATCCAGCAATTGGCAGAAAGCGGAAAATCCACTTTTGAAATTTACGATGAATTGACCATCAAGGATGTCCAGGACGCGGCAGATCTTTTCCGGGGCGTTTATGACAGTACCAAAGGCCTAGATGGTTATGTCAGCCTGGAAATCAATCCCAAATTAGGCAATGAACTTGATGCGCAGCTCAAAGAAGGCATGCGTTTATGGCAAAAGCTTAACCGTCCTAATGTGATGATTAAGGTGCCGGCCACCAAAAATGGCCTGGGTGTGGTGGAAGCCCTGATTTCCCAAGGCATCAATGTCAATGTTACCCTGATTTTTTCTGCGGAGCAGTATCAACAGGTGGTTTGGTCGTATCTTAAGGGTTTGAGCCATCTGGCCCAGGGCGGTGGAGATATTAAAAAGGTCCATTCAGTGGCCTCCATTTTTGTCAGCCGTATTGATACCAGCATTGACAAAAAACTTGAAGAGAAGTCGGTTTTAAGGGGGAAAGCAGCTGTGGCTAACTGTGAAATCGTTTACCACAAATTCCAGAATAGTTTTAGCGGCGGTGAATTCAAGGCGTTAAAGCTTAAAGGGGCCAATGTGCAGCGTGTTTTATGGGCCTCCACCGGGACCAAGGACCCTCAATATAGCGATATTAAATATATTACGGAATTAATAGCGGCAGACACAGTCAATACCGTGCCTGATAAAACGCTGGAAGCGGTGTTAGACCATGGTGTTGCAAAGACCGCCATGCCGGGCAGCGTGGCAGAAGCCCAGAAGACGATCGAGCAGCTGCGCCTCCTGGGTATTGATGTCGGGATGGTATGTAATCAGTTATTGGAAGAGGGTTTGGCGTCATTTGAGAAATCTTTTGAAGAATTGACGACGAGTATTGAAGAGAAAACCAGGCGATTATGCGCCAAATGAAAAATTAGAAGATTTTAATTGGAATATTTTAATAATCTGCTACAGTATATGCAGGATTAGAAGAAACTAATCTTAAGATTTAAGAACTATTAACAACGGTAAGAGTCATTCTTATCACAATCAAGGAGGAGAAGTCATGAACAAGAAATTAGTATTAGTTGCCGCTCTGGTTTTTGGTGTTGCAGGTTTGATGTTAGCTAACACAGTGAAAGCTCAAGATGCGACCAACACAGACAACAGCGATAATTCAGCGATGAATGCCGATAATTCTGCAGCTCCTGCAGCTCCAGCGGCTCAATAATTCTCGCTAAGAGAATATTGAACATCACAATAACCCCGTATTCTAAAAAATACGGGGTTATTTTTTGCGATTTCGCTGGCGGCTTGGCTTTCTATATATTACACTATGGATAATGGATTCTTGGAGAGGGATAACATCTTTAACTTATAGTCAGATCAAGGATTTACAGAACCAACGGCTGCATTCTTTTATCAATACCCACGTCTATCCTTTTAGCCCCTATTACACCAAGCTTTTTGATGAGAAGAAAATTAATCCCCGGCATATCCGTACCAGGGAAGATTTAAAACGCATTCCTTATATTTCCAAATCCGATTTGATAGGCAAGGACAATCCGCAAAAATTCAAGGATTTCATCCTGCAGCCTGATAAAGAAAAGATCAGCCGGTATTGGCCCAAATCACGTATTTTGGCGCGAGCGCTAAAATCCATGCTCTTAGGCCATCACCTGCAGGAGGATCTAGCCAAAGAGTTCCGTCCGGTGTTTATGACCTTTACCACGGGAACGACCAATGCACCGGTGCCTTTTATGTATAGCCGTTATGATTTGGATAATTTGAATGTTTCGGGGGCCCGCATGGTCGGGCTTTTTGACATTAAGGGGGATGAGAGGATCATGAACCTTTTTCCCTTTGCCCCGCACCTGGCTTTTTGGCAGGTTTTTTTTGGCGCTATCGAGGCGGACCTTTTTGCGCTTTCCACCGGCGGCGGCAAGGTCATGGGCACCGAAGGTAATTTAACGGCTTTGTTGAGGATCAAGCCTTCAGCCATTCTGGGTGTGCCAAGCTATATTTATCATCTGGTCCGTTACGCCCAGGAAAAAGGGCATGACCTTTCTTTTTTAAAGAAAATCGTCCTGGGGGCGGCCAAGGTCACCAGTGCCTATAAACAAAAATTATCAGAGATGTTGAGCGCCCAGGGGGCCAAAAATGTTTATATTTTCGGCACCTATGGATTTACCGAGGCGCGCACTGCCTGGGCCGAGTGTCCGGCGGAAAATCATTTATCCAGCGGCTACCATCTTTATCCGGACAAGGAGATCTTTGAGATCATTGACCCTGAGACCGGCGAAGTCAAAGATGACGGCGCGGACGGTGAGTTGGTTTATACGAGCCTGGATTCACGGACAAGTGTGATGCTGCGTTACCGGACAGGTGACTTTGTTAAAGGCGGCATTACCCACGGGCCCTGCCCTTATTGCGGGCGCCAGACCCTGCGTTTGTCCTCAAACATTACGCGTTTGTCTGATAATAAAGATATACAGCTTTCCAAGGTCAAAGGGACCCTGGTCAATTTAAGCCATTTTGCCGAGGTGCTCAGCGGCATCCCTCAAATCAATGAGTGGCAGTTGGAAATCCGCAAACATAAAAATGACCCTTATGAAGTTGATGAGATGGTGGTCTATGTCACGCCTCAGCCGGAAGTTAACCAAAGCGCCCTTTCTCAATTGATCAAGGATAAATTGACCGGCGCCACGGAAGTTTCACCCAATGAGATCAAGTTCATCCCCCTGGATGAAATGGTCAAGCGCCTTGAATTGGAAACAGCGAATAAGGAAAAGCGGATATTAGACAGCAGGCCAAAGGCTTAACAAAGGAAGGAAGAATATGGAAAGAATAGCGATAGTCGACGGTATACGCACCCCGTTTTCAAAAATGGGGGCGAATTTCAATTATTTGAGCGCCCAGGAATTAGGGCGTATTGCCGCGCGTGAATTGATTGAGCGCATGAGCTTGGATGTTAAGCTCATTGATGAGGTGATTTTCGGGTGCGTTGGCCAACCAGCGGACGCGGCCAATATTGCCCGCGTCATTGCTCTTCTTGCCGGTGTTCCTAAAACCACACCTGCTTTTACCGTGCATCGCAATTGCGCTTCGGGCATTGAAGCAGTGGCCCAGGCCGCCATCAAGATCAGGGCAGGGGAAGGTGTCTGCTATTTGACCGGCGGTACTGAATCTATGAGCAATATCCCGTTTTTTCTTTCCAAAGAGTATCAGGAGATCCTCACTGAAATTTCGCGCGCGAAGACCCTGCCGGCCAAATTGCAGGGCTTTGCCAAAATACGGCCGCATCATTTTTTGATGCCGAAGATCGGGTTGCAGTTGGGCTTGACCGACCCTGTCTGCGGCCTGAACATGGGGCAGACAGCTGAAGTATTGGTCAAGGAATTTGGTATCACCCGCCGTGAACAGGATGAATTTTCTTTAGCCAGCCATCAGAAAGCCATTGCCGCGCGGGCGATTCTTCGAGAGGAAATCGTTCCTGTAATTCCGGGCCCAAAATATAAAGAAGCGGTGTTGGATGATAACGGCCCGCGCGAAGGCCAGACGATCGAAGCCTTGGCCAAATTAAAACCTTTTTTTGAAAAAGGCACGGGGACTGTGACTGCGGGAAATTCCAGCCAGATCACAGACGGTGCTTGTGCGATTTTAGTGATGGGCGAATCACGCGCCAAGGAATTAGGCTTGAAACCTTTGGGGTACCTGCGTAGTTTTGCCTTTGTGGGAGTTGAACCTAACCGCATGGGCATCGGCCCGGCGCATGCCATACCCCTGGCGTTAAAGAAGGCAGGCATGAAATTCTCCGATATGCAGGCTTTTGAGATCAACGAAGCTTTTGCCGCACAGGCTTTGGCTTGCGTGCGCGCCTTAGCATCAGATAAATTCACCAAAGACTTCGGTTACGAAGGTTATACCGGTGCCATTGATCCGGCGAAGTTAAATGTCCATGGCGGGGCCATTGCCCTGGGCCATCCGGTTGGTGTTACAGGAGCAAGGATCATATTAACCATGCTCAAACATTTAAACCGCGCCAATCTCAATGTCGGCATCGTGTCTTTATGTATCGGCGGCGGCCAGGGGGCTGCAGTAGTTTTAGAGAGATAGCGTATCATCGGGTGACCGAGGGAGGGGCATCCCTAGCGAGCGCAGGCTTTTGCGAGCACGCTGGGGAAACCCGAGGGCAGGACCCGATGATCAGCATAAGGAGAGAATATGTCTGTTTTCTATAAAGAAGAAAATAATGTCGGCACCATCACCTTTGACCAGCCGGATTCCAAAGTCAATGTTTTAAATTCCGCGACCCTGTTGACGCTGGATAAAATGCTCGACGGGCTTAAAGCAAAAAACCTCAAAGCCCTGGTCATCCAAAGCGCCAAGAAAGATATTTTTATCGCCGGTGCCGATATCAAGGAAATTGAAAATATTGTTGAGCTGCAGGACGGCAAATCCAAGGCCCAGGCCGGCCAGCGGGTCATGGATAAGATCGAAGACCTGCCATTCCCGACCGTGGCTGTGATTGATGGGGTGGCTCTCGGCGGCGGGTGTGAATTGGCCCTGGCTTGCCGTTATAGGGTCATGACCTTTAACACCAAGATCCGTATCGGCCTTCCGGAAGTCAATCTGGGTTTTGTTCCGGGCTTTGGCGGCACCTATCGCCTGCCGCGCCTGCTTGGCCTTCAGCAGGGATTAAAAATGATCGTTTCGGCCAGTCCCATCAATTCTTCAGCAGCCTTCAAGTGCGGTTTGGCTGACAGGCTTTATCCGTCGGTGGGTTTGCCTGATCGCGTTAAGGAATTCATCGAGGAGATTGCCGCTGAGCCCAACAAGCGCATCTTCAAGCCATATACGCCCAAAGGAGTCCAGGCCTTCCTGGAAAAAAATCCTTTAGGCCAGGGGGTTGTATATAAGGAAACGATCAAATCTATCCAAAAGGCAACCAAAGGTTTTTATCCGTCTCCCTTAAAAGCAGTGGAAGTGATACGCAAGACCCTGTATTTGCCCCGGGAGCATGCTTTGGACATAGAGTCCAGTGCTTTTGCCGAGCTTGCCATTACACCTATATCAAAAAATCTGGTGAAGGTTTTTTACATGTCGGAGAAATATAAGAAATTAACAGTCCCAGGTGCTGAAAATATCAAACCCATGCCCATTACCAAGGGCGCTGTGATCGGTGCCGGCATCATGGGGGGCGGAATTGCCCAGTTATTCAGCGATCGCGGCGTTTGGGCGCGGCTTAAAGATATTAATCAGGATGCGATTGCCAAGGGGCTGAAAGCCGCTTATGACGTCTACGCCCAGGCCATGAAAAGAAAGAAGGCACGGCCCTATGAGGTGGCAGCGAAAATGGCGATGATCTCAGGGACAGTTGATTACAGCGGTTTTGCTGACGCGGACATTGCCATTGAGGCGGTGGTTGAGAATATGGATGTTAAGAAAAAAGTTTTTGCTGAGGTGAGCCAAGCGCTGTCTTCAAAAGCTATTTTAGCCTCGAACACCTCGTCTTTGTCAGTGACGGAAATGGCCCGCGCTTCCAAGGACCCCTCAAGGGTGATCGGTTTTCATTTTTTTAATCCGGTGCATCGCATGCCCTTGATTGAGATCATCACCACTGAATTTACCTCTCAGCAGACCTTGGTTACAACGCTGGAATTTGCCAAGAAATTAGGCAAGACACCGGTCATTGTTAAAGATGCCCCAGGCTTTTTAGTCAACCGTATCCTTTTAGGGTATATCAATGAAGCCGGACGCCTTTTAGGTGAGGGTGGTTCTATCACCGCCATTGACCGCTTTGCCACCAATTTCGGAATGCCTATGGGGCCTTTTACTTTATCCGACGAGGTTGGCCTGGATGTGGGGGTGAAGGTCTTACATATTTTGGAGGCTGGTTTGGGCCCGCGTTTTAAGCCTTCAAAGATATTCGATGACGTTTTGCCTTTAAAGCTCCTGGGTAAAAAATCAGGCAAAGGTTTTTATATTCATGGCAAGGAACGGGTGGTCAATCCCCAGGTGCAGGCCCTGGTCCAATCCGGCGGCAGCATTAAAGAAGAGGAAGCTGTGCAGCGGATGATGTATATTATGATCAATGAAGCCGCGATGATTTTGCAGGAGAAGGTGGTGGATGGCGCGGATGCCGTTGATATCGGCATGATTTTTGGGACAGGCTTTCCGCCTTTTAGGGGCGGCCTTTTACGCTATGCAGATTCACTGGGAATTGATAAACTAGTGGACGGCATGGAAAAGCTGGAAGCCCGTTTCAAAGATGGCCGCTTTAAGCCATGCACGTATATTTTGGATTTGAAATCAAATGGCAAAAAATTCTTCATTTGATCCAGCCGCTATTTTAGGGCTAAAACAAAAACCTGCCAAGAAGCCTTTCCCCAAAAAGGCTGTTCTCATTGTGATAGCCTCACTTGCCGGATCACTTTTATTGGCTGCGTCAGTTTGGCTTTTGTATTTTGAAGCGCAGTTTAGCGTATATCAGGACAGCCAATATAAATTTTCCATCAAATATCCTAAGACATGGAGGGTGGTCATTCATCCGCAGGTGAATGTGGCAGTGGTGTTCCTGCGCCCCAAAGACACCGCCCTGGATACGCTGCAAGAAAATTTTAACGTTACCATCCAAGCCATGCCGGAAGATATTTATACCCTGGAGGCATTCAGCGCCAGGGTCAAAACGCAGATCATGGCGGTGTTGGGAAAGAATACGGGCATCGTCGAGGATAAATCGATCCACTGGAGTTGGCGTGAGGGCCATGAGATAGTCTTGGCGGCGCCTAAGCCCGACCATTTAAAAATGGTCAATGCATGGGTCCTGGCCCATGATCAAGCCTACATCCTGACCTTCCTGGGGGACATGCGTAAATACGCGAAGGACAGTCCCGTAGTAGATAGAATGATCCACTCGCTTCAAATTCAATAAATGATAATAATTTTGATGGCCCTATTATTTTTCAATTTACCTTCCGTTTATGCAGAGGTACAGACGGCAGAGGAATATTTGAGTAACGGGAACGACGCATTCAATGGGGGCAATTTGGATCTGGCCATTGTTGATTATACCAAGGCCATCAGCATCAACCCCAATCTTGGCAAGGCCTATAATAACCGGGGAGTTGCTTATGCCAAGGAAGGCAGTTTGCAGCGGGCCATTGATGATTTTACCCTGGCCATCGCCAATAATCTTAAAGATGCGGATGCTTATAACAACCGTGGCCATGCTTATGCCGAGCAGGGCAATTTTACGCAGGCGATCTTTGATTATACCAAGGCC
>Ga0206818_1036_pt1 | contig 48522 bp, 38 predicted proteins | sample Alteio_BWOrgCont_86_FD_152881 | JGI IMG/M metagenome (GOLD analysis project Ga0206818, IMG submission 152881) | Enriched cells from forest soil in Barre Woods Harvard Forest LTER site, Petersham, Massachusetts, United States -... | ecosystem: Environmental > Terrestrial > Soil > Temperate forest >...
TTCATTGCAGAAAAAGCAGGCGCAGCCAGGATTGAGTTCTGCTCAGATCCCCTGCAAGGTGGCGTTACGTCTTCCTATGGCGCGATACAATATGCCATTGAGCATATTTCAATACCCATATTTCCCATGATCCGCCCGCGCGGGGGCAACTTCATTTATGATGCTGATGAACTGGCCATAATGAAAAAAGACATGCTCCAGTGCAGGTCGCTCGGTTGCCCTGGAATAGCCACTGGGGTACAGTTGCCAGATGGCAGCATAGATACAGAGCAGCTAAAGCGTATAGTAGAATGGGCATTCCCAATGGCGGTCACCTGCCACAAAGTTTTCGACACCACCCCGGATGCTTTCCAGGCGCTTGAAGATGTAATAGCCACAGGCTGCTCACGCATACTTACATCAGGCTTATGCAAGGATGCTGTGGCAGGGGCGTCAATTATTACACAGTTAGTAACGCAGGCCGCAGGCCGTATTATTATTATGCCCGGCGGAGGGGTAAGATCAGCCAATATAGCGCAGTTGGTAAAAGATACAGGCGCAATGGAGTACCATAGCTCGGCGCTTATTGCCAAAGCAAACAACCCAATAGCTGATGAGCAGGAAGTGAAGTTGTTGGTTAAAGGGTTAATTGGTTAAAAGGGTAAATGGTTTAAAGGGTAAATGGTTAAAAGGTCGCAGTGTTACCCCACAATTTGCACATTTCCGGATTTGCACATTTTCATATTAATTCAGCCATTGCGCTATTGAGTCATTCAGCCATTAATGATTCTTTTCTCAGCAAATATTTTCCCAGCACATCAAATTCCACATTCACTGTGTGGCCTTCCTCTAAAGCCTGAAAATTAGTGTGCGTATAAGTATAGGGTATGATGGTGACGGTAAATTCATCCTTGCCAACATTAAACACCGTTAGGCTTACCCCGTTTATGCAAATCGAGCCTTTTTCTATTACCAGGGCGGCATATGCTGCCGGGAAACAGAAACGATACAGCCAGCTACCATCCAGCGTTTTCTTTTCGATACAGGTGGCAACAGTATCCACATGGCCTTGTACAAAATGCCCGTCAAGGCGGTCGCCGACTTTCAGGGCGCGTTCTATGTTCACCATATCACCCTTGCGCCAGTTGCCGAGGTCGGTTTTCGCCAGTGTTTCCGCAACAGCGGTTACTTTATAGCTTGTCCCGTTTATTGCCACAATGGTCAGGCATACGCCATTATGCGCTATGCTTTGGTCCACCCTTAGTTCAGTTGTTATGGGGCATATCATTTCCAGGTGCAGGTTCGATCCGTCCTGCACTATATCCGCTATAGTGGCTACAGTCTCTATAATGCCTGTGAACATGCCGTAAAATTATTGTTTTAGTATTGCGGTGCCGGAATGGGTAGTCAGCACGCCCGTATCGCTTGCTACCTGTAAATTGAAATACAATTGTGAGGGTGTATCTATCCTGTTTTTAGTGATGGTACCCATAACGGTATCGCCGAGGCTGCAAAATTTCTGTCCCCAGTTTATTACAGTACTATCTCCCTCCGTCGTGTCCATCGTAGCCACGTATGTAGGCCCTGCAGCCAGTATCAGGCTGTCCCCGTTACTGCAAAACCCCACAACCGCTATTGCAGTATGCGACAGGGAATAGATATACAAGGTCAGGGAATCGGTATAAATAAACAGCCCTGAAGCTGTGAGGTAAACAGAATCGTGATACACATAGGTACCTGCAAACAATTGGTTAGGATAAAAACAGATACTATTATCCGGCTTACCGGGGAAACCCCAGTTATAGTTTACCGCAACCGGGTCATTACAATACGGATTAGTGAGCTGCGGGTCAGTATAAGGCTTAGGGTCTTTATATTTCGCGCACGAAAAAAAAACCTCCACCCCCACCAGGAATAATACCGCTATTGTAATAAAATACTTCATACTTAGCTTAAACGCATTTTCTGCGAAATTATTTAATTTATGCGGGAAAATGTCAATTTTGGTAAGTTAAAGTGTTGGAATTAACCGGAATTATTGGAATAGAGACAGTCGGGATATTTCAAATTTTTTTGGAGAAGGAAGTGGAGAGGTTTGAAGTCATAAAATAGAAACAAAACTTAATTTTCAACTTTAATCGGCGATTCATTCAAATTATAAGACCTTTGCCTTTTGTTTAAGCCAGCTTACATATAAATTCATGACGATAAAAGAGTTAAAAAAATTTCGTGAAAGCGAAAATAAAGTGGAGTTTAAAGAAGCGAAAGGCGGTAATTATAGCTTTAATGGAGGTGATAAGCCTAAACATAAAGAACGACGCAGATGTATTATTGGCTATGTAACTGCTTTAGCTAATGAAGGTGGAGGATACCTTGTTTTTGGAATGCATGATATATATCCACACGAAGTTGTCGGTACAAATCAGAGTTTAGGTGCAATCGGAAAACTTGAGCAAGATATTTACCGAGAAAAACAGATTAGGGTTGAAATCGAAGAACTATATGAAGATAATAAGCGGGTATTAGTTCTTAAAGTTCCGGGACGTCCTATAGCCACCGTATTTAAATTTGAAGATGTTGCTTTAATGAGAGTCGGGGAGGAATTATTGCCAATGTCTGATGAACAGTACATCAAAATTATTCAGGAGCAAGAACCCGACTTTTCAGTCACAATCTGCAACGGACTAACACTGTCAGATCTTGAAGAAGTTGCTGTTCAGAAGATGAAGCAATCATATGCCAGCAAGCAAAGGAATAGTGGATTACCGTTATTAAGTACGACACAAATTTTAGCAGATTTGAAATTATTGAATAATGATAAACTTAATTATGCAGCTTTAATATTACTTGCTAAAAAAGAGGCTATTGCACAGTATCTTCCTCAAAGCAAAATTATATGGGAATATCGTAACAGCGAGGCACAGATACCCTTTGATAGTAGAGAAATAATTGAAGAGCCTTTATTTATTGGGATTGATAAAATCTGGAGTCTTATTAATCAACCTACTGTTAACCGGAAACACCCTATTCAATCAGGGGCATATATATTTGACATCTATGATTTTAACGAGGCCGTTATTCGTGAGGCTGTACTGAATGCACTTGCTCACAGAGATTATAGTATTACTAGTGAGGTTGTAATAAAGCAGTATCCAACCCAAATAATTATCAGTAATCCAGGCGGATTTCCAAAAGGCGTAAACATTGAAAATCTCTTAACTGTAAACAGCACTCCACGGAGTAGATTAATGACTGAAATACTAGAAAAAACAGGATTAGTAGAAAGGAGTGGACAGGGAGTAGACAAAATATACTCTATAACACTATCGGAAGGGAAAGCAGAACCTGATTATTCACATTCTGATCTCTTTCAAGTCATGCTTATACTGAAAGCTGAAATTCTTGATAAGGCTTTCTACACATTCATCAACCTTTATCAAAAAAGTAATCAGGAACCTAAATTGGGAGTTGAACAAATTATTACTTTGTTTAAAATAAATAGAGGAATTTTTCAACATTTAAAAACATCTGTTCTTGCTCAACTGGAAAAGTCAGGTCTAATAAAAAGAGTATCCGGACACTCTAATCGCTATACACTTTCTGATATGTATGATCAACTTGTAAATGACGGGCTTAAAATTGGGAAACGATATTTAGTAAAAGAAGTTGAGAATCTAATTATACAATTACAAGGAAATGTACTAAAAATTGGAGAACTCGAGGATAGATTATCTGAGTTCATAAACAGAAATCAGATAAAATATTTAATTAATAAATTGACAGAGGATAATGTTATCCAGCATCAAGGTGTAGGGAAGGGTACTAAATATCTACTTTCAGAAAGCTATGCTCATTTGCGAGGAGACCTTTTATCTGCAAAAATAGTTCACACATTAAGAGAAAAGTATGAAAATATCACTATGAAAGAGTATGAAAAGGATGAGGTTGAGAAGAAGTGATTATCAAATTGGTTGAAAATGCGAGTTGAATTCTGATTATTTGTTGAATTTCGGAAAAAATGGGAAGTCCCTGAATTTCCGAAAAATCAGAAAAACTGGAAAAAGAAGATTAAATCAATTCTCCAGAATCCTTGATTAATTCTCTGAATTTCCGAAAAATCAAGAAAAAGCTAGAAAAAGAAGATTAAATCAATTCTCCAGAATCCTTGATTAATTCTCCGCATTTCCGAAAAATCAAGAAAAAACTAGAAAAAGAAGATTAAATCAATTCTCCAGAATCCCTTGATTAATTCTCCGAAAAATCAAGAAAAACTAGAAAAAGAAGATTAAATCAATTCTCTATAATCCTTGATTAATTCTCTGAATTTCCGAAAAATCAAGAAAAACTAGAAAAAGAAGATTAAATCAATTCTCTATAATCCTTGATTAATTCTCTGAATTTCCGAAAAATCAAGAAAAACTAGAAAAAGAAGATTAAATCAATTCTCTATAATCCTTGATTAATTCTCTGAATTTCCGAAAAATCAAGAAAAACTAGAAAAAGAAGATTAAATCAATTCTCCAGAATCCTTGATTAATTCTCTGAATTTCCGAAAAATCAAGAAAAACTAGAAAAAGAAGATTAAATCAATTTTCCCGAATCAACCATTCTCCGAAAAATAAGGATAGGCAAAAAGACGGGAACATCAAGTGATCAATGTTCCCATTTGTATGTGGCCTCGCCAGGAATCGAACCTGGATCTGGAGCTTCGGAAACTCTTATACTATCCATTGTACTACGTGGCCTATCGAATTATGAAATGTCCTCATTGTAGACAGTGAAAATTATGCACTGCTTGTCAGTCCTTTTTTTCCATCTTTACTTTTTTGACCACCTTATCTGCATATAAGGTCTTGATGATTTTCTTTATAAAAAAAGAATTCACATTATGCGGCCAGAAGGGTAGGGGCCTGTATATATCCACGATCAGGATTATCCGGTCCTCCTTTGCACTATTGTAAACCTCATGTTCCCAGGTGTCGTCGAACAGGACACTTTTCCCATCCTGCCACACATAAATCTGGTCTTTTATCCTGATGGAAGGGGGATTTTGCGCAGGCACTTTAAGCCCCAGGTGATACCTTAAATACCCCAGGTAAGGCCCGCAATGCGCAGGAACGGATTTGCCCGGTTCCAAAATAGAGAAAAAAGCCTGGTAAACATTCGGAATGCTCTCCAGCAGCTTACTGGTCTGTGGGCACAATTTCAACGCCAGTTCCGGCGTCACGCCCATAAGGTTCAGAACAAATATCTTCCACTTTTTGTTTGCGTCAACGGTTGCGGATATCTCATACTGTGTTTTGTCCAGGTCGTGATAGGTTTGTAGCTTGTAATGCTGGTCAACATACTGGTACTCCTTCATGATCTCATTATAGTGTTTATCAAATACCAGTAGCTGGGGGCAGGTTTCCTGAATATCGAAAAAAACCGGACGTTTTTCTTTGCCTGCATATAGGTTGAAATACCAGTTCATGCGGCCAACGGCAAATTTTCTGAGTTTAGCAATCATGATGATTTTGTTTTGTTTTATTAAATAACAGAGTCGTATTGTCCTTTAAACTCTTATACTATCCATTGTACTACGTGGCCAAAAATTATCAGACCGCAAAGGTATTATATAAAGTAACCTGAAAAAAGGCTTTAAAGATGTTTTTTTGCTTTCACGCTATCTCTTGCTGCCTGTCTTGCTTCTCCCAATGTGTAAATTTTTGCAGTACCATCCTCAAAGGATTTAATTCTCCAGTCCATTTCTTCAATGAATTCTTTATCCCAAACAGGGCCTGCTTTCTATCTCATCTTCAACCAAAGTGTAAATGGCCTTCACCTTTTTTATAATTACCGGTCATGCAGAAATTCAATAATTTTTTTCTTATTGCTTTAGTAGTCATACTACCTTCGTTTACACAAACTTAACTAATATTTTTGAACCTGAAAAACCTTACTTATACCCTTCTATAGCTATCTGATCCCGGCAAAAAAAATATTCCCGCGCGTCATTTGAGGCCACTATAACAAGGCGGTCTTTGGCATATTGTTCCATCCATTCGCGGTATTGTTCCATGCCGTGCTGGTCCAGGTTGGTGCATGGCTCATCGAGCAGCAGCACAGGGGTATCAGAAAAAATGGCCTGGGCAAGTTTCACACGCTGCTTCATACCAGAGGAATAATCGCCTATGCTTTTATTTGCGGCGTCTTTTAATCCGGTCAACTCTATTATATTGCCGGGAGTTAGTTCATTTAATGGGCGTTTAAAAGAAAAATGGAAGTCGAAAAATTCGCGCAGGGTTAGTTCTTCCACCAGTTCCATACCAGGTGCGCAGAAGCTGATGTATCCAAACGCTTCGTTCACTTCCAGCGGTGTATCATTATTTTCCAAGTAATGCACTTTGCCTACAGACGGCGCCTGCATACCGGCTATTATCCGCAGCAGCGTTGATTTACCGCAGCCATTTGGCCCCAATAAAGCCACTGCTCCCGGCGAAGAGAATGAATAATTAACGTCCTTAAATATCCAGTGCCGCTGAAACCGTTTGCTAATATGCTCAAGGGATATTTTCATTCAGTGTCAAATGTATAAAGTCAAAACCAAAAAAATGGTTCAATGTTTCAAAGGTGTATTAATTAGTTTCCCGTTTTCATCAAATTCCGCAAAAGAATCAACAACCCCGTTATGGTTGTAATGAAGATAGTTTTTCATCGTTCCATTCTCGTTCCATTCTATTTTCTCATTCCTGTAATCGCCACAGTCCAGGGTATATTCCCGGTATTTTTGCCCGTTTGAATAATACTCCACATGATGGCCGTTTTCCCGCCAATAAACACACCGGGAGTTTAGCAGCAGTAAGATAGCCGGTATTGCAGTTACCGTTATTAAAAGGATAAACAAAATAGCGAGGAATTTATTCCTGATTTTATAAAGCAGGTCCAATGCTATAGCAGACAGGTTACAACCAGCCGGTAAAAAGTATAAGTAAACAGCATCCCCGATATGGCTGCCTGCATATGTCACGAAAAGGGTGTAAGAAAACAGGAGATACAACAGTAGCAGTACATTCCCAATAGTGATGAGCCATATTTTACGTTTGTTGTAAAATATCTGGTGGCATAAAATAAACTGGAGTAATAGAGTGAGAGATAGCGTGAGCCTTAATTCAGCAGTTGCCTCTTTTGTAGTCAGTAAAGCTCTACCTTTTACAGTGGCATAAGATAACATGCCATCGGCAAATACATGACTAACATTACCAAAAGAAATTACCAGGATGGCTAACGTTATGCCGGCAAGCACAAAAGCAAATATTTTTATCCGGCTGTCGCGCATAGCTATGGTTTGTTACGTATCTACCCTTTAGGGGCGGGGCTTACGCCATATCCTCGTTATGCCTTCTCACATACCCCTTCATTATCCCCCTGCCGGTTTCCCGCACAAAGGAAATTATCTCATCCCGTTCATCAGAAACAGGTATTTCGGTTTCAATGATGCTCAGGGCTTTCGATACATTGTAGCCGCGCACAAAAAGTATGCGGTATATATCCAGTATGTGGTTGATCTTTTCTATAGAGTAGCCCCTGCGCTTGAGGCCAACGGAGTTAACACCTACATAGGAAAGCGGCTCGCGCGCAGCCTTTACATAAGGCGGTATATCTTTCCGCACCAAAGACCCCCCGGTTACAAAAGCATAGGAACCGATACGTACAAATTGCTGCACGGCGGTAAGGCCGGCAAGCACCACGCAGTCGCCCACTATTATATGGCCGGCAAGAGTAGTGTTGTTTGAAAAGATGCAGTGATTGCCAACCTCGCAGTCGTGGGCTATGTGTGTATAAGCCATTATCAGGCAATTGCTGCCTATTTTGGTCATGTTGCGGTCCACGGTTCCCCGGTTTATGGTCACGCACTCGCGTATGGTGGTGTTATCACCTATAACGCAAATGGTGTCCTCTCCTTTAAACTTCAGGTCTTGCGGAATGGCAGATATTACCGAGCTTGGGAAAATGCGGCAGTTCTTGCCTATCCGCGCACCTTCCATTATGGTTACGTTCGATCCTATCCATGTGCCTTCCCCTATCTCCACATTTTTATGTACAGTAGTGAAGGGGTCAATTTTCACATTTGGACCTATCTTGGCGTCCGGGTGGACGTATGTAAGCGGGTGGATCATTTTTTATCTTTTCTCACTATTTGCGCCACCAGTTCCGCTTCGGTAGCAAGTTTATTTCCTACATAGGCTGTCCCCCTCATTTCACATATGCCGCGGCGGATGGGGTTCAGTAATTCAAGTTTCAGTATCAATGTATCGCCGGGGCGCACTAATTGTTTAAAACGCACCTTGTCTATTTTCAAAAAATAGGTGTCATAATTTTCCGGGTCCCTTATATTGTTCAATGCCAGTATGCCCCCTGTTTGCGCAAGGGCTTCTATCTGCAATACACCCGGCATTACCGGGTTGCCGGGGAAATGCCCCTGGAAATAATGTTCATTGAACGTTACATTTTTTATCCCCACCACATGGTTGTCGCTCAGTTCTATGATCTTGTCCACGAACAGGAAGGGGAACTTATGTGGCAATGCCCTCACTATATGGTTTATATCATAAATGGCCTGCTGCGAAGGGTCGTAATGCGGTATATCAGACAGGTGCTTGTTCTTTTTTATGTACTGCTTTATTTTTTTCGCGAACTCCACATTCGATGCGTGTCCCGGCCTGCTGGCTATGATATGTGCCTTAATGGAATGCCCTACCAGAGCCAGGTCGCCGATCACATCCAGCAATTTGTGGCGGGCAGGCTCATTGGTAAAACGGAGTTGTATATTATTCAGGATACCCTCCTGCTTTACTTCTATTTTTTGTTTGTTGAATACTTTTGCCAGCCTGTTCAGTTCTTCCTGGCTCACTACTTTGTCCACCACCACTATTGCGTTGCTCAGGTCGCCGCCCTTTATCAGGTTATTGTCCAGCAGGTATTCCAGTTCGTGCAGGAAACAAAAAGTGCGGCAGGGACCTATCTCGTCCCGGAATTCAGACAGATGTTTCAGCGAGGCGTGCTGGGTGCCTAATACAGGGGAGTTAAAATCAATCAGTGTGGTGATCAGGTATTCTGTGGAGGGTACGGCCAGCATATCCACATTTTTAACCGGGTCGTAATAATGGATATTGCTGTCTATGGAATAAACAATACGCCTTGCTTCCTGTTCCAGTATGCCTGCGCTTTCTATGGCTTCGATAAACTGGCGGGCGCTGCCGTCGAGAATAGGTACTTCAGGTCCGTCGAGTTCTATCAGTAGGTTGTCTATACCCATACCTACCAATGCGGCCATGGTATGCTCTACTGTACTCACCCGTGCACCATTGTAGTCTATGGTTGTGCCGCGCGATGTGTCCACAACATAATCAACATCGGCTTTTACCACCGGCTTTTCAGGGAGGTCCACACGCTGGAAACGGATGCCATAACCGGGATTGGCCGGCTTCATGGTCATGGTTACTTTTTCGCCCGTATGTAATCCTACGCCATGCAAGGTTACGGACTCCTTCAATGTCTGCTGGTTCTGGCTGCTATTTGATTCTTGCAAGGTGTCCGTTTTTGTCCTGCGTTCCGTTTGTATTAAAATATCTTCCGTCACTTTTTATATTCCAGGTTTTGCGTACTTAATAATGCGGTTAAGCCCTGTGCTTTTATAGGAGATTATTCCTTTTTGTCTTTACCAAGCATCTTTTCCAGTTCTGCTATTTTTTTATCTTTCTCTTCATTAGTTTTCGTCAACTCATCAATTTTCACTTGTAGCTTTTGGGCTTTTTCTTCAGCCATAAAATCAAGCACTCGGTATGCTTCCTGTTCATCTTCAATTCTTTTTCTGCTTTCAGGATCAGTGCCTGCATAGTGAAGAATGTCCACCATGCTTTTAATTATCGCATTATCTATAGTATAGTCATACCGTTTTATTATTCCCTTGTCGTCAACAAAATAATTTTGTTCAAAAATACTAAGTAACTCGTCAAGCCGGGTTTGCAATTTGCCTTGTATGCGTGGCATTTGCACTACATAGCTATCGTGTGTGAGCTTTTCAATGAAATCATTTTTCTGGTTTATGACTTTATGAGTTGTAAGGTCAATATATTGCCTTGATACTTTTACTGCCGAAGTATTTATTTCCGGCAATTGGAAACCGAGCATATAAATCGTAATAATAGGCAATATTACTTTCTTCCTGCCTGTTTCCGTTTGTATTTCATCCTCAATTTTATACTGCCCGGCAAGATATTTGCGAAAGCGCATAATATCTATGGCATGTTTAGCTTTCTGAATTTCAATAAGCACTTTTTTATAGCCACCATCGCTTGTTTTAATAGTAGCGATGAAGTCAACACGGAAAACTCCTATCCCGGCTACCTGGTCTTCAAACGTAAACTCCTGCGGTTTAAACTCCAGGTATTCTATTGTTTCTTCAAGTAATGTTTCTATGAAAAACTTAGCTATGGGCTGATTTTCCATCAGCCGTTTAAACACTTCATCAAATATCGGGTTAGCAATTACCATATAAATGCGGTAAAGTTACTTTTTATATTCCAGGTTTTGCGTACTTAATAATGCGGTTAATTCCTGTACCGTCTCTTCTAATTTTTGAAGGCGATTTTGCATCTCAGGCAAATTTCTGAAAATTGCCTGACTTTTCAGCGAACTTTTATATTCAAATGCGGGAGAGCCGTTCAGGGTAATATTCGGATTAGTAACCGATTTGGAAATTCCGCTTTGGGCATTGATGCGTGTGCCATTGGCAATATGTATATGGCCTACCATACCCACCTGCCCGCCAATAACGCAGTTGCTGCCTATTTTAGCGCTCCCCGAAATACCTGTCTGTGCGGCAATTACCGTATGCTCACCTATTTCCACATTATGGGCCACCTGTATGAGGTTATCCAATTTCACTCCTTTTCGGATGATGGTTGACCCCATTGTTGCCCGGTCAATCGTTGTATTCACGCCTATTTCCACATCGTCTTCTATCACTACATTGCCTATCTGCGGTATTTTTTTATAAGTACCGTCGGTAAGGGGTGCAAAACCAAAACCGTCTCCGCCTATCACTGTTCCCGAATGCAGTACCACCCTGCTTCCCAAAAGGCATTCATCGTATATTTTTACCCCGGAATATATTTTTGAATTTTCCCCGATGCTTACATTGTTACCAATATAACAGCCCGGATATATCTTTACGCCGTCCCAGATAACCACATTTTCCCCGATATACGCAAATGCCCCTACATATACATCCTTGCCAATCGTAGCCGTTTCGCAAATATAAGATGGCTGCTCTATGCCCGTTTTATCGCTGCCCGATATGATCTCATTGTATTTCTCCAGCAAAACAGCGAAACTGCTGTAAGCATCCTTCACCCTTATAAGTGTTGCATTTACAGGCTGCGTAAGTTCAAGGGATTCATTGACAATAATAATAGACGCCTTTGAAGTATAAAGATACTCTTCATATTTTTGGTTCGATATAAAACTCAGCGAACCTTTTACCGCCTCCTCTATCCTGGCCACATCGTTTACTTTGGCACCCGGGTCTCCTTCCAGTTTGCCTTGTATTAAGGTAGCTATTTGCTGCGCTGTAAACTGCATGTGCGATTAATTTCTATTGTTCATATTGTAAGCCAAAAATTAATTTTCCGTTATTTTTTCCAAAGCGTTTTGTTATTTCCGTTTTTATGACACAGGGGCTTGAACGTAGCAAATGTAGTTTTTATGTACGGCTCTGGCAAGTGTTTGATTAACCAACGAATCATCTATTTCTGTAATGTTCTTAATTGTCCCGTTTTTCGTTTCTATTTTTATCCGTTCATCGTCCTGGTTATAGGTGCTGTTTGACGTAACGCCTGTAAAGGCAAAATATTGCATGTCTTTATCTTCTATTCCCAGCATATACTTAACCCTTTCCACTTTCTCCTTCAAAATGCCTGCCAAAGATTGGGAACTTAGCAAAACTTTATAAAGTTTTCTCAAAATCAGCATTTTGCACAGAGTAGATAGTATTTTATCTTCATGCGTTTGCCATACTTTTATTGATACCATTACATCGCTGTCATCCAATTGGCAAAAATTATCCAAGTGTTCGGGATTTTCAATAAAATCCGCCTCTGTTAGATTCCGGTAAAGAAAATAGTTTAATGAAGGTGTTGCGAATAGTTCATAGCCATCGCGGGCCAGTTCTTTTGCCCGCTTCAAAATGTTTATCAACAGCATTTCGGCGCCAAGCACGGTTTTATGCAGGTACACCTGCCAATACATAAGCCTGCGGGCAATAATGAATTTCTCCACCGAATACACGCCTTTTTCTTCCACCATCAGTTCATTATCCCTTACGGTGAGCATTTGCAATATGCGGTCATAACCTATCACCCCTTCCGATACGCCGGTATAAAAACTATCGCGGTTCAGGTAGTCCATACGGTCCACATCAAGCTGGCTGGATACAAGCTGGTGAAGGTATCCACCACTCCCCACCTTTGCTGAAGCTATGGCGGGCAAGTCTGAAGAGGAGTTATTAAAAACACATATCGCTTTTGTAAGCAGCCCGCCAAACTCTTTATCCATCCGCTGCATAATGAGCCGGGAAAGGGTTTCGTGCGAAACGCCCACTAACGTATGCTCTAAAGAATGGGAGAATGGCGCGTGGCCAATATCGTGCAACAATGCGGCAAGCCTGGCGGCCACGCATTCGTCTTTATCCGGGCATATGTCTTTAGCTTTCAGTTCATCAAGCGCTTTACCCATCAGGTGGCACGCACCCAGAGAATGAGCCAGCCGGGTATGCACCGCCCCGGGATATACCAATTGCGCCAACCCCATCTGTTTAATATTCCGCAACCGCTGAAACCAGGGGTGGTCTATCACACGTATCAACTCCGGTTCCGGGAAACGTATAAATCCATATACCGGGTCGTTAATGATCTTTACTTTAATGCTCATTCGGTTATTTTAATTCTCCCGTTCATCTTCCGAATCGGTAGCCGGCGGTTTTTCATTGGTTTCTCCTGCGCGGTCTTCGCTGGTCTTATCATTTGCATCGCAATCGTCGAACCCGTCGGGTTCTTTGAATTTGGCTTCCGGGCTTATTTTCAGGGTTTTGTCGGCATATACGCGCTTCATAAAATAAGCCCATATAGGTAATGCCGCCGCCGCGCCCTGTCCCAATGCCTCATTGCGGAAATGGAATTCACGGTCATTGCAGCCCACCCATACTCCGGCCAGCAGGTCGGGGCAGTAACCTATGAACCAGGCGTCGGCCTGTATGCTCGTAGTACCTGTTTTGCCGGCCACATCGTTATCAATATGGTACAGGCGGCGCATACGCGCTCCGGTGCCAATATCCACAACCCCCCGCATCATCTTCACCATTTTAAACGCCGTTTTATCATCTATGATTTCTTTTTGCACCGGGGAGAAATTGGCGATCATCATACCGTTCTTATCTTCTATCTTGCTGATAAAGTAGGGCTGTGTGTTCACTCCCCTGCCGGGAAACATACTATATGCCCCCATCATTTCAAACAGCGAAATATCCGCCACGCCCAGCGCCATAGCCGGCACTTTGTCTATCCTGCTGGTGACGCCGCATTTATGTATGAAGTCTGCGAAGGCGTCTATACCCACCTGTTTAAGTACGCCCAGGGCTGCATTGTTTATTGATTTCGCCAGCGCTACCTTCATCGTTACCTGCGCGGGATAATCGGCGTCTTTATCTGCGTTATACAGGTGGTCCATAGTAGGAAATTCCTGCGGCAATGTGGACACATTACCGCATGGCGAGAACCCGCTATATACCGCTAAGGTATAAAGCAATGGTTTTATGGTAGAACCAACCTGCCGCTTGGTATTTACGTTTACGTGGTCGAACTGGAAGAAATTGTGGTCTATGCCGCCTACCCATGCCTTCACCTCGCCGGTGAAGGGGTCCATAGCCATAAAGCCCGCCTGCAAAAACGTTTTCATGTACTTGATGGAATCAACCGGACTCATTACCGTGTCTTTATAATGGTTCTTGTTCCATGCGAAAACCCTCATTTTTATAGGTACCTTCATCTGCTCCAGCGCCCTGGCTTCGGGCATATCCTGGTACCGGTACATCTGGTACCTGTCTGTTGATTTTATGCTCGAATTAAGGATGTTGAGTATATTGCTTCCCTTTTCCCATATCGTGCCATCGCGGTAGCCCGGCTGGCCCATAAATGTTTTTTGCAATTCCGTCAGGTGTTCTTCCATCGCCTCCTCTGCATAGTGTTGCATACGTATATCAAGGGTGGTGAATATTTTCAAGCCGTCTTTATAGATGTCATAAGGTGTTCCATCCGGCTTCACCAGGTCTTTGATGGCCAGTTTCACCTGCTGTTCCAGCACTTGCCGGAAGTAGGGCGCAATGCCATCGTGGTAATCAATTTTATGGTAGTCTAAGGGCGTCTCTTTTTGTTTAAGCGAATCAAGCTGTTCTGCGGTTATGAAGTTGTACTTATACATCTGGTCCAGCACCACATTGCGCCGTTCTTTGGCTTTTTTGGGATGGCTGCGGGGATTGTAAATGGTGTTGCCTTTGAGCATACCTACCAGCGTAGCGGCTTCATCCACCGTTACTTTATCAGGCGTCTTATTATAAAAGGTAAGCGAGGCGTTTTTTATGCCATAAACGTTATCGCCGTAAGGTACCGTATTGAGGTATAGTGTGATGATCTCATTTTTTGTAAGGTTGCGTTCCAGTTTCACGGCAAGCACCCACTCTTTCAGCTTCATAAAAGGCAGCGTCAGAAAACTTTCACTCTGCCGTGGGAACAGGTTTTTTGCCAACTGCTGCGTGATGGTGGACGACCCGCGTTTTTTGTGTAGCAGCATATAGAAGGGTATGGCTACGGTAGCCACGGGGTCTATGCCGGCATGTTTATAAAAACGCTCGTCTTCGGCGGCAAGCAGTGCGTTTATGATATTGGGAGATATTTCAGAATACTTGCTGTTCGACCGGTCTAAAACATAATACCTGCCCAGCAAGGTACCGTCAGCCGCCAGCGCGTCCGATGAAATAGCGCTCTGCGGGTTTTCCAGTTCGGTAAGGGAGGGCATATAGCCCACCAGCCCCCGGTTAATGGCCCAGATAAGTAACGGAAAAGCAATGATGATGAAAAAAAACAGGATCCACAAAAAACGGACAGACCCCTTCATTCTTTGCTTCTGCCCGTTCTGGCTACCCGATTTCTTTTTATAAATATTGTCTGGTTTGTTTTTCAAAGTCCCTGATTTTAATCCCCGGCAAGCAGCAAATTAGTGTTTTTTTACGGTATTTGCCAAAATGATGCCCCGTTACCTTCCATGCGTATGTAGAGACGCAATGCTTTGCGTCTCTATGATGGGTTGTCTGTGTTCATCGCGAGACAGATGTGCCACACCTCCGAGGTGTGGCACATCTGCTTACGACATCCGTCTCTCCACCATTAACCCTGCCTACCGCACAGGCATTAATCATTAATCATTAATCATTAATCATTAATCATTAACCATTAATCATTAACCTTCCTCCTCCGGCATTACAAAAAATCCCGCGCACCTTACCGGGTTTAAGAACCCCCGGAAACGTTTGCTGAACTTTATAATTTTCCTTGCCTGCGCTAAGAATGGTTTTAAAAATCCGGTTACATAATTTTGTTCCGGCACGGTAAGCGGTTGTTTAGCGTATTTCTTTTTCAGATAAACATTCATAAACGCCGTGAGCGCTAATCCTAAGTGTGGGTCCACAACCTCGCGGGCATATTGCATAGGCGTTCTGCTGCCCCGGAATATTCCGGCCATATGCAGGTAGTAGGTTGCCGCGCGGTATGCCCAATATACTTTATTTCCATCCGCCTTTGCTCCTTTGTACCGGGCAATAAAATACCGCAAAATCAGTCGAGGGGTAAATAACACCAACAAAATAAATGCGCCTATAATACACGCTGCCATCCACAGCATATTCTTTACCGAAACCTCTTTTGGCGCTGCCGCCACTTCATTTTTTTCTTTTGGTTTTATTACGTCCTTTCTTTTCAGATAGACTTCGTCAACAGGCGTAGGCGCGGGGAATCTTTTTATCAGCGCCGGGCCGCTTTCTGTTGGCGCCGCTTCCATTTTCTTCAATACTTCGGCATACGATACCGCCGTGCCTTCATCGCCTTTCTGCACGGCATTGAGCGGTATCGCAATACTGTCTTTAAACACAGCGGCCACCTTCATATCCATATTTATAGTTACCGGCGAGGTTAGTTTGTACTCCTTATCATGGAAAACAATCTGCTTCACCGACATCAGCATCGTCTTTTTCAGGGTATCCACGTTCTCCACTATGCCATCTGCTGCCAGCCATGCCCTGGGCGGCTGCATGGGCGGTGTGCCATCGGGCTGCGGGGTAGGGCGGCTTTCATTATCGTTGCCTACGGTGGTGTCAAAGTCGAGCCAGCCAAAGCCGGGGAAATAAACCTGCACCCACGCATGTGCCTGGTTTGCGTAGTACCAGTACCAGCCCTTGTTTTTATCGCTCCTGTCTTCCGTCAGGAATCCTACAGCTATGCGCGAGGGTATGCCAAGCGAGCGCAGCATGAACAGCGTAGCTCCGGCATAATAAGCGCAATACCCCTTATGGTTCTCAGTAAGAAAATAAATGAGCTTTGAGGCGTTTGGCAGGTCGGGTATGCCGGGATTGTCGGTATATTTATAGAGCCGGTCGCCATTCTCGTCTTTCGACAGGAAGTAATTTCTTATTGCCAGTATCTTGTCCACCGGGGTATGCGCGGTATCGGTTATCTTGTGCGCCATGTCGCTGATTACCTTGAATTTATCATTGCCCGGCATAAAGGTGTAATACCTGATAAAAGCAGTATCCATGCCTTTATAATCGGTTACCGAGCGCAGCACCGCGAAGCGTTGCTCCTGGAATTTTCTTATGACCGGGTTGGGGGAGTTGTAAACAAAGTACGCACTGTTCAGCAACGATACATAGCTCTTGGTACGGAATGCCGACTTAAATTCCTCCCGGTAATCTTTTTCCACAGTTATGGGTTGCACAAAATAGCCCACATTGGGAGACAGGAAAGTATTGGAGGAAAGCATTTTATTATAAACCTCTACTTCCACTGTGCTGCGCAGCTTTGGCCCCAGGCTGTTGCGGATAACCGATGAATCTGTCCGGGTATAGAAAAGCGGTATCTTTGAAGGGTCCGGTTCAAAAAGGTCATTGTAAGGTATCGTGGAATCGCGCTCAAATGTCTCGGTGAGCGTATCGAATTTAGTGAAGTAAAACGCCGTCATGTAAAGAGGGTTGGGTATCTCTGTGCCCGGGAAAAAACTATTGATGTGTGCACAAAAAAGCAATTCTTTATTGCGGCTTAATGAACTGCTCAACCGGGAATAATCTTTCAGGTCGAAACCATCTTTTCCTTTTTTCAGCATATCATTCTTACCCTCCTTGCCGCCGCCGCCAAAGTTGTCAACCGTTTCCTTTATCTGTCCCCGCATAAGGTACACCACGCTGCCAAGCAACATTGCCGCCAGCAAACTGAAGAAAACAAGCCTGCGGGTAAGGAACCACCAGAATTTCTTCGACTTGTCTTTATAGTTATATATCTGCTCTGCGGTAAAAATGATATAAATGGCATAGAGCAATGCCGGTGTGAACGCGCGCAGCAGGCTGGTTACCGTATCTGTATTAGCCTTAGCGATAAGGGCAATGCAGGCGCTCAATAAACTTGCCGCAATAACAACAGACCAATACCGAAGCCGTACAAAGCCCCAGCCCGTTAGCCAGCCCGAAGTAAAAAGAATACCAAACACCTGGAAACGCCGCGCGATAAAAAAAGCGTCAAACTCCCCGCTCTCGTACCGGTCAAGCCCTTTATAAATGGAATATAGCCCTATAATAAGGATAATAAAAGTAGGCAGGAACCGGATCCGGAAGGAATAAAACAATGCAGCTATACCCATACCTGCGGCAAAGAAAATAGTTTGCTGGAAAGCCTGGTTTTGAAGTATGGAATAATACTCGTTAACATTGAGCAACAGGAAATAACCTACCGCTCCCGTTGGCAGTATCAGAAAGATCAGCTTGGCAAGCAACTCATTTACCGGAGCAGCGCGTTGTATATTCATAAACCCCAAACCCCTGAAGGGGCTTCCTCATAATTAAATAACAGGATAAATATAGCAGAAAAACGGAGGAGGATTTGTTAAAAAAACATAATGGTTATCAACTAAGGCTTATTGATTTCCCAAAAATTAGTGTATTCTTAATTTTTTATTGACCCTCATTATATAAATTTGTAGTTTAGAGCTATTATTGAAACCGCAAATGCCTCATAATCCGAACAATAAAAATAGGATTGCTTTATCCCAGCAATTACTTTTTGATGAAGATCAATTAATGGAAATTGAATTTTCTAAAGAGGATTCTTCTGATGAAGATGAAAGAGAGGATATTGTAAGTCCTTTTGCACCTAAGGATATAAAAATTATTGTAGAACCTAGGACTATTGATCATCTTGTTACCCGACTCCGGCACAATGAAATAGATTTGAATACAGAATTTCAAAGGAAAGGAAATTTATGGAAGCCGGATGCCCAAAGTAGATTAATTGAATCAATATTACTAAGATTACCATTGCCTGCATTTTATTTTGATGCTGAGGATGACGAGAAATGGTTAGTAGTGGATGGTTTACAAAGACTTTGGACTATTAAAAATTTCATATTAAATGATGAAAATTCGGATAAGGAAAAGGAAGATAAGGAAAAGGAAGATGTCCCCCTAGAATTAAACGGTTTGGAAATATTAACTGACTACAATAATAAAGGTGTAACTTTTAGTAAACTTGGAAGGACATTACAAAGACGTATCCTCGAAACTCAGATTACTACATATCTCATCCAACCCGGCACACCAAAGCCAGTGAAATATAATGTTTATAGAAGAATAAATACAGGAGGTCTTGGGTTGACTTCGATGGAAATAAGACATGCATTAAATCAAGGGAGAGCTGCAGGTTTTTTAAGGAGTTTATCAGAAGATTCAAGGTTGAAAGCAATCTTAAAAGTTCCAGACAAAAGAATGGAAGATAGAGAATTATTACTAAGGGCAATTTCTTTTATTAATAAAAGCTACAAAGACTATGAGAAGCCTTTATCGACCTTTCTGGATCATGCTATGGAAGACCTAAACAGCCAATCACTTAATCAATTAAAGGAGTTAAAAGAAAACATTATAAAAGCAATTTTTTACCAAAAAGAACTTTTTGGGAAACATTTATTTAGCCGGTCAATTCTAAACCATAAAATTAGAGTAAAATTAAATAGTGCATTATTTGAAGTATGGGTTTCAATAGTATCGTCATTAAATGACCTGCAACTAAGCAATCTAATAAAGAATAAGAGTTTATTGATTGAAGATTATAAAATAGCTTTGTCGTCCGATACCTTATACAACTCAATTGCACTTTCTACATCTGGAAAAGGATCTGTGAAGATTCGATTTGAAACTATTGGAAACCTGATTAGCAAATACTCGTAATGATAACAAGGATAGCAATAAGTAATTTTAAAGCGTTTAGAAAAGCTGAAATCATAACTACAGCTTTAAACCTTTTTACCGGAATGAATGGGATGGGTAAATCCTCATTTATTCAGAGCCTTTTATTATTACGTCAATCAAATACAATTACATCACCACTAACTCAATTTCTATTAATTTTAAAGGGTGAGATAATTGACATTGGCAAGGGCAAAGATGCCTATAATATCCATGCAGATAGTGATTTTATTAGGTTTGAAGTAGATTTTGAAAATAAGTCAATTATTAACTCAGGATATAAATTTATTCCTGAAAGTGATGTGTTGTATGATGTAGAAAAAGAAACCGACATTTTTAAGTTAGGAGCATACTCGCTTTTTAATGCGGATTTCAAATATTTAAAGGCAGAACGGATAATACCTGTGAATACATATAAAGCCAATCTATCCGCAGTAGAACAGAGTGGATTTTTAGGGTATAATGGCGAAAATGTGCCTTTATTTATTGCGTTAAATAAACTGGAACCTTTAAAAATAAACAGTGTAAAACATCCGGATGCTATATCCAACAATCTGATTGCAAATATTGATGCCTGGATGAATGAAATAACTCCAGGTACGCATGTTATTTCCACTTATTTTAACGAGCTTGATCTTGTAAGATTATCATACCAATTTGATGATGGAGATGATGTAACACCGGAGTTTAGTCCGGTTAATGTTGGGTTTGGATTTACTTATGTCTTGCCGGTAATCACTGCGGTTTTATCTGCAAAAAAAGGTGATCTAATAATTATTGAAAATCCTGAATCACACCTGCATCCACAAGGGCAGGCCAAGCTGGGAGAGCTATTTGCTAAGGCTGCAAATGATGGAGTTCAGTTAATTATTGAATCCCATTCCGATCATTTACTCAACGGCATTAGAGTAGCTGTAAAAAAAGGTTTTGTCAAGAGTGATGAGGTTTCCATATTTTATTTTGAACGGAATAAAGATTCAAAAGAGCATGTTTCCCAAATAATACAACCTAAGATTGATGAAGATGGAAGAATAGATAACTGGCCGGAGGGCTTCTTTGATGAGTGGGATAAAATGTTAGACAAACTTTTTTAACTGCAACATTTATCATGGATTACTATTTGAATGAATTGTCGCTTACCAAAGTTGCTGGGAAAGAATCTGCAAAGCAAATGATGCTTCAGTTCCTCTCAACATGCGTTGCTTTAAATAATTATGGATTTGGTTCATTAAGAATTCCTGATAGTCAAGTAATACTTGATTATGAACTATGCGATGGATATAGGATTATTGATTGGCGAAATGATAACGAAGTTAACAAAGATTATAAAAATAGGTTTCGTAGTCTTGCTACAAAAAGCCCGATTATTCCCAATGAAAATGAAAAGTTGCTTCATCAACAAAAACTTTCGGAATTCAGATTTATTAATGACCAAAATAATGAACCATGCCTGGGTTTAGGATTAGCACATTTAACTGATACTATTTCAATAAGTTTTTGCAGCAGTAATACTTGGAATAATCATGAGATCGAACTCAATTATCTATTGCTCAACGATGACGAAACATTTATTAATCAACTTGTAAGTGTCAGGCATGCTTCAAAGGTTTTACATTTAGATAATTTTACGGAATGGATTAACTCACTCCTTGCAAAAGGGTTAATAAAAGATTGGTATCCACATTTAAATCATTTTCCCAGAATTGAGCTATCTGATCAATTAGTACCAAGTGGCGATTGGGCTGGTTTTTATTCTGATATGCAACAACTATCTCCACAATTGAGAATCACAAGATTTATTGAAACCGGAGAAAAAGTAGCCCAAAGAAATGGTTATATAAAAGACGGGAAAGCCAGCAGGATCAATAATAGGATTGTTTATGCTGCAGGCTATTCACAAGGCCGGATTTATCTCGCTTTAGATACTTTGCATGGCTCATTTGAAGTATGCAATTATAAAGGTAGTAGCATTGGTGAGTATGGGTTTCATGGAAATAGAATAGGTAATGGGCATAATATTCAGCTTTAATAATCCAACTGTTCTTAATAATCTAATTTTGAATCTCTCGCCCTTTTTCTATTGTGATTAAAAGAGCAATAACCATTCTTTATACCCCTATTAAACACAACCGGTAACAATTTCTTCATAAAATGGTAACTTTGTTAACTGATTGGTAGCAAAGTGTTTATTTTAGTAATAATTTGGAACAATTATTGATATAGACATAATAAATTACTTTTTTGCCGTTAAATCCTGATCAGAATATTTCTCAACACACGCACTCATGCACAAAAGACTAACCTGGATTCTGCTTACGGTTTTGTTGTTTTTTATAGTAATGAGTGGCGACAGGTTATTCTTATTATTTACTTCCGGTTTTCTGCATGGCATTTCTACAAACCTTTTTCATGTCCTTGTGTTGGGAACCAGGTACGATCTCCGGGAGCTTGGCATACTGGCTGTTGTTATGCTGTTGCTTGGCTTTATTCCTTTTTTAGACCCGTTCAGGTCTTCTTTTGGCAAAAAATTCTGGCTTGGCTTGCTTTCTGTTTTATCGGCTCTGGTTGTCTTTATTTACGTGATAGATGCCATGCACTTCGATTACCTTAGCCAGCGGTTGAATGCCAGTATCCTTAATTTTTTACCTGAAGGCAACACCTCTGTATTAATGGTATGGCAAACCTACCCGGTCATTAAGCTATTGTTGCTTATTGCTGCTTTAAGCGCGGTACTCATTTTCTTTTTGCTCAGGATATTTATACACGCCGGAAATCAAATCGAAACTGCTGGCAGGAGAAAAAACAGTTTAAGCGGTACAGCTTTATTTGTAGTTGCGGCATTATGTATTTTTGGCCGTCTCGACCAATACCCACTACGTTGGAGCGATGCGTTTTGCCTGGGAGACAGCCGGTTGTCCCAATTGGCTTTAAATCCCATACAGAGCTTTTTCAGTTCCATGCGTTTCCGCAATGTTTCGTATGATGAACAGGCCACGCGCAAGTATTACCCCCTTATGGCAAATTACTTTGGCATAGATACTACTATTGCCGGGAAACCCCGATACTCGCGTGTTGTATCCGGCAGTGGTTTAACCAAACCGAATATAGTATTGGTTATCTGCGAAAGTTTCAGCGCCTACAAAAGCTCCATGTGGGGCAATCCGCTGAATACTACTCCTTACTTTAATACGCTCTGTGAACAAGGCATTTTTTTCAACCATTGCTTTACCCCTCATTTCGGCACTGCAAGGGGTGTTTGGGCTACGGTAACCGGTATCCCCGATGTGCTGCTCGACAAAACCGCCAGCCGCAACCCCATGATCGTTGACCAGCATTCCATCATCAACGATTTCAAAGGTTACGATAAGGATTATTTTATAGGCGGCAGCACCAGTTGGGCTAATATAAAAGGGGTACTCGAAAACAACATCCAGGGTATTACTATCCATGAGCAGGGTAGTTACAATGCTCAGAAAGTAGATGTATGGGGTATCAGTGATAAAAATCTTTTTTTACAGGCCAATGAAGTCTTGCGCGCAAAGAACGCGCCTTTTTTCGCGGTAATACAAACCTCCGATAACCACAGGCCATACACCATACCCAAGGAAGACCAGGCCGCATTTAAAATAGTTTCCTTTCCGCAGGATACCCTGGTGAAGTATGGCTTTCAAAGCAATGATGAACTGAATGCGTTCAGATATACCGACTTCTGTTTCCAGAAGTTTATGGAGGCCGCAAAAAAGGAAACCTATTTCAATAATACGGTGTTTGTCTTTGTCGGCGATCATGGTATCAGGGGCAATGCCGGCGATATGTTTCCTAAAGCATGGACTGCCAATGCGCTTACCTGCTTTCATGTGCCATTGCTTTTTTATGCCCCCGCCCTCCTGAAGCCCGAAAAACACACCATGATAAGCTCACAGGTGGATATATTGCCTACAATTGCCGGTATAGCAGGTATCCACTACACCAACACCACTATGGGGCGCGATCTGCTGCATCTTAAAGATACAACCACTAATGTGGCTTTTCTCATAGACCACGATGTGCGCAATATAGCCGTAGTCAGCGGCGATTACCTGTTTCAGCGCCAGTTAAATAACAACAACGAAGCCCTTGTTTCTATCACCAACAATTTACCCATACCAAAAGAAACAGAAACCGCAGTCACCGATCAGATGCGTCAGCTTACATTCGCTTTTTATGAAACCTCCCGGTACCTCTTATTCAACAACCGCAAAGTCCAGTCTAAATAATGGTTCTTCAATCAAGATAACTATTCGCTAATTTTGCTTAGTTGATAACTAAAAGCGGAGACATTTTGAACAGAGGAAAAGTATTGATTGCAGCGCCTGTACATCCTGTATTAACAGGGGGATTAGCCCAAAGCGGTTATGATTGCGTTATACATGAACACATTACGCAGGATGCGGCTTATCAGTTAATAAAAGATTGCGTTGGCGTCATTACTTCCACGAGGATACAATTAGACAAGAACCTTATAGACGCCGCACCGCAGCTTGCATGGGTTGGCAGGATGGGTTCTGGTATGGAAGTAGTGGACCTGGAATATGCCAGCCAGAAAGGTATAGCCTGTTACAGCAGCCCGGAAGGGAATTGTAACGCAGTGGGCGAACACGCGCTTGGAATGCTGTTATCCCTCATCCGGCGCATTCCCTGGAGCAATTCTGAAATAAAGCATGGCTTATGGCACCGGGAAGAAAACAGGGGTACGGAACTGGAGGGCAAAACAATTGGCATAATTGGCTACGGGCATACCGGGCAGGCGTTCGCAAAAAAACTGGCAGGGTTTGATATGCGCATCCTCGTTTATGATAAATATAAACAAGAGAGCATTCCCCCGCACCTGGTACGCTGTGACAGCCTCTTGCCAATATTTGATGATGCCGGTATTGTCAGCTTTCATGTGCCATTACAAGCCGATACTATCCATTATTTTAATGAGGCTTTTATTGCACAGATGCGTAAGCCGTTCATTTTGGTAAACACTTCACGGGGTATTGTCGTGGATACATTTGCGTTGCACAAGGGTATCATGGCCGGCAAGATCACCGGCGCATGTTTAGACGTTATGGAACAAGAGCCATTGGTGGCAATGGATAAAGACAAGTACGGCTTAATGAGTGAAATACTGGCTTTGCCAAATGTTGTCGTTACTCCCCACATTGCCGGTTATACTTTTGAAGCGCTTTATAAAATGAGCAAAACGCTTTTACAAAAGATCATAACCGGATAATGTTGGTCAGCCCTGCAAGGGCGACATACGTCAGCGATGGGCAACGCCCATCGGACATTTACAAAAGATCATAACCGGATAATGTTGGTCAGCCCTGCAAGGGCGACATACGTCAGCGATGGGCAACGCCCATCGGACTTTTAATACAAACAACCCTGCAATGGCGACATACGTCAGCGATGGGCAACGCCCATCGGACATTTACAAAAGATCATAACCGGATAATGTTGGTCAGCCCTGCAAGGGCGACATACGTCAGCGATGGGCAACGCCCATCGGACTTTTAATGCAAACAGCCCTGCAAGGGCGACATACGTCAGCGATGGGCAACGCCCATCGAATACGAATTATGGGCAACGCCCATCGAATACGAATTATGGGCAACGCCCATCGAATACGAATTATGGGCAACGCCCATCGAATAAGCCCATCGGATAAACGCCCGTAAAAACACACCATCGAACGTTTTTAAACACAAAAACATCATGTTATTGCTATAAATTCGCATATCATTTTGCCCACCTGTTAATATCTTCTAAAAAAATATTTTCTCTTTTACCCAAGATTTACTCCCAAATATTCGTCTATATAGTAGAGGGTTTTTTTAGAATAGGCAAAAAGGATTGCATTTGATTAGAAATTATATTGGGGGTTTCAGGAAAATTAATTCTTTAAGCATGGATTTTTAACAGAATTTTTTACCTTTACGCCTCATTTGCTAATAATTTATTAACACAAGATATGACTCGTACTTTACGTTATCTGCTTTTATTTGTTTTCACAGCGCTGTCAGGCTCCGTTCTTGCGCAGGAAATTTCAGGCACAGTATTGGATGATAAGAAACAACCGCTTCCCAGCGCTGCCGTCCAGGTGTACCAGGGGGGTATATTAAAGGGGGGTAATGTTACCGACTTTGACGGTAACTATACCATTAAACCCCTTGACCCCGGTTACTACGACGTACTGGTATTATATCCCGGCTTCGATTCCATGATGGTTACCGGCGTGGTGGTGGTACAGGATCATAGGACTACCGAAGATTTTACTATGTCTAAGCCCAAGGGTATAACCTTAACTGGGTTTACAAAAATTGAGTTTAGAAAAAAACTTGTTGACGTTAATAACCCCGATACAAGAGTTGCTACCAGGGATGAAATAAATGCAATGCCTGTATCCCAGCTTTCGGATATTGTTGCTAATACAGGAGGCCTGTACCAATCGCAGCGCGGCCAGGATGTTTATTCTGCCGGTGGCCGCAATACCGGTAACGTATATTATATTGACGGTGTGCAGGTAATGGGAGTACAGATCGGTGGCTCAACTCAGGGTATTGATATGGCACAGGGGTCTGTTGACCAGGTGGAAGTGATCCAATCCGGTATCCCGGCCAAGTATGGCGATGTATCGGGTACGGTGGTGAATATTACTTCAAGGGGCGTTGCCCAGAAACTGACCGGCGACGTCCGTTTGCAGCATTCAATTGATGGATATAATAATAATCTCGGTTCCTTTTCTTTAGCTGGGCCTATTTACAAAAAAACAATAAACGGGGATAAAACGCATAAAAAACCGGTACTCGGTTTTTCATTAAGCGGGGATTTTTATGATGATAACGACAGGTATCCTAATTACAATGAACAATATGTTGTTAAGCCGTCTGTACTTAATACCCTTTTGGCAAACCCGTTAAAGATCATTTCAGACAACAGTGGCGCACCGGTTTATAATTATGCTTCAGATTATGTTACCCTTAATGACCTGGAACAAACAAAGATACCCCCGCACGATGTAATAAAGGAAGCAAGGTTGAATGGTAAACTTGATTACCAGGTAACCAATAATATGCACATTGTTGCCGGTGGTACATTTGATTATACAAGCTCTGATCTGTACAGTCCCGCCAGTATATTTACTTCAAACCAGACCCCGGTGCGGAATATAACGACCGGTAGCGGGTTTGTAAGGTTCACACAGAAATTTGGTAACGCAACTGATACGTCATCTAAAAACATAATATCAAATGCCTATTATTCCATCCAGGCCGATTACCAGAAAGCAGTCTGGAATGAAGGCGACCCTACATTTAAATCCAACATTTTTGATTATTCCTATATTGGCCAGTTTATTCCCACTACTACTAAAACATATTTACCGCTGCAAACCGATTCTGTTAGTGGCAGAACGGCTACAATTTTACAAGGCACTTCTACAACCTCCATCGCCTTTATACCCGATCCGGGACATATGAACCAGGACCTTGCCAACTATACCACACAATACTATAATTCGTTGAGTCCGGCTAATTATCCTACACAACTTACGCAGATTGAAGCGGCAAACGTTCTTGCAAACGGAGATTTGCCAAAACCAACTTACATGGTCAGCAGCCCGGGAACTCCGATCAATTTTTATGAAAAAGTGAATAATACCCAATACGGGCTTACAGTTGACGCCTCTTTCGACCTGTCGCTGGGTGGTATAAAACATGCTATCGGCTTTGGTTTATATTACCAACAACGTATAGAAGATAATTTTTATGTTTATGCGCAAACCCCATTTGGTTTTTCACTATGGGCATATATGCGGCAGTTAGTGAGCAGCGTATCTAATGGGCAGCTTGCTTTGGATAAGACAAACCCGATTTTCCTGGTTAATGGCAAGCAATACTCCTACGCCCAGGTTAAATCAGGACAGGTAATTCCAGGCCCTTCCGATACTATTATTTATAATTATCAGAATATTGGCAATACCGTATTTGACCAAAACCTGAGGAAAAAACTGGGTGTTTCTAATACCGCTGATATTAATATTGACCAATATGGCCCATCCGAGTATTCTTTAAATATGTTTTCTGCCGATGAATTGCTAAATAGCGGTGGTTCTTTTGTAGGATACCAGGGATATACCTATACAGGCGCCGCGCAGCCAGGCAATGTTAACTTTAATGATTTCTGGACGGCAAAAGACGCCTCCGGTAATTATACCCGCCCTATTGGTGCGTTCAGCCCCAATTATATTGCCGGTTATTTGCAAGACCAGTTCACCTACAAAGACGTACATTTTAACATAGGCGTCCGTGTGGACCGCTATTCTGCCAATACAAAGGTATTAATTGACCCATATTCCGAATATGCTGAAAAAACAGTAAGCCAGGTTCCCGGCGCCCTCAATTTAATTAATGGTGGCGAGCACCCCGCTAATATAGGCGGCAACTACGTGGTATATGTGGATAATAATAACTCTGCCGCCCCAAATATTATCGGCTACCGTAGTGGAGATAATTGGTACGACCCCAAGGGTAACCTTATCCAGGACCCTTCTACTTTAAAACAATATTCCGGTGGTATTGACCCCTCCCCATTCCTCGTAAATCCAAGCTCTAAGATAACAGATACTAACTTTAACCCCAATAGCTCATTTACTGATTATGTACCCAAGGTTACCGTGCAGCCCCGCGTCAATTTTTCTTTTCCTATTTCTGACGTAGCAGACTTTTTTGCGCACTATGATATATACGCACAAAGGCCTACCGGCCAGGTTGACGCCACAGCCGCAACTTATTATTTTCTACAGCAAAACGCCACTTCCATAATCCCTAATTCCAATTTATCGCCGCAACTGACTTATGATTATGAAGTTGGTTTCCAGCAAAAACTAACCGACCATTCGGCATTAACGCTTAATGCGTATTACAAAGAACGTAAAGACATGATAACCATTGTTCCCATCATTGATGCTTACCCGGTTACTTATTATACTTATGGCAACCGTGATTTCTCAACTACTAAAGGTACAACGGTAAATTATGACCTGCGGGCAACCAACCACTTCAGGATGAATCTTTCCTATACATTACAGTTTGCCGAAGGTTCTGGCTCTACCCCTACTTCTACAAACAGTAATGGTGGCAACCAGGTATCGCCAAATGGTCTGTTGCAAAACTTTATTGAAGCAGGTGTGCCTAATCTGCGTTATGTTACCGCGCTCAATTACGACTCCCGCCATAATATAGTTGCTAATTTTGATTACCGGTATAAAGATGGCGAAGGCCCTGTTGTATCCGGTATGAATATTCTGCAGAATGCGGGGCTTGATATTATTGCCAAAGCAAGAAGCGGTGAACCTTACACAGCGCTGTCTGACGCCCAGAGCAATACCGTAATTGGCGGCGTTAACGGTTCGCGCCTGCCCTGGCATTATGGAGTGGACCTGCGGATAGATAAAGACTTTTCGCTTACTGTAGGCAAAAGGCATAAAGACGCGCTCGCAGGCGTAAAACCAAAAAAACCTTTGTTTATCAAAGCGATCATACAGGCTAATAATGTATTAAATACACGCGATATATTAGGCGTATATGGATATACAGGCCGCCCGGATAATAACGGCTACCTTACTTCATCTTATGGAAAGCAGATTGTACCCCAACAGATCAATCCTGCGACTTATTCCCTGTTATATTCGATTACAGACAACAACCCTGCTAATTTGAATTATGCCCGGACAATAAGTTTTGCGCTTCAATTTGGTTTTTAATAAATTTTAATATAATATACGGTTATGATGTCAATAAAAAATATACGATTTGCCGCCGCTACCCTTGCTGTTATAGGTTTTTTGGGCGCCTCATTACGTACCGGTGCAAGGGAAAATGTGGTAACAGCCCATCACAAAGGCACTTTAAGGACTACTGCGGCTGCTTCGGGTTGCGTTCCTGCCCAATCTGCCCAAGATCTGGATATTAATAATGTAGTGGCGCGCATAATGACCGGTGGAGATATGTGGTGGAACATACCCCTCCAGGTAGCCGCTTATGAAATTCCTGCCGGATCGGGTAAAAGTTCGCAATTTGCGGCATCCTGCTGGATCGGGGGCTTTGACCAGCAGGGACAGCTTAAAGTTGCCGGGCAGACTTACCGGCAGAATGGGAATGATTACTGGCCAGGCGCGTTAGACGCCAATGCGAAGATCACAACTGATACCTGTGCTTTATGGGATAGATTCTGGCAAGTAAATAATTCTACTATTCTGGCATTTATCGCGTTATGGAAATCAAGCGGCTATGCTTCTGTTGTTGATCCTGCATATGACGTTATCAAACAATGGCCTTCTGTCGGGAATCCTAATGTGGTAGGAAGCGACGGGAAAACCGATCTGCGCCTGAATCCCAATTTCACCTATGCCCCGTTTGTTGACGTTGATGGCAATGGTGTATATGACCCAAGCGGTGGCGACTACCCGGCTATTTCAGGCGACCAGTTTATGTGGTGGGTATTTAATGACGCCGGTAATGTAAAGGAAATGTCTCAAACTGCGGCAATAGGGGTAGAAGTGCAAACCAGCGCCTTTGCCTATGCCACGCAGGACTTCCTCAATAATTCCACATTTTATAATTACCGGGTCATTAACCGCGGCGCCCTCACTATTGACAGCACTTATATGACCCTATGGGATGATTGCGATCTTGGATGGTATGATGATGATTATATTGGCTGCGATACCACCAGGGGGCTGGGCATACAATATAATGGAACAAATGACGATGGCGGCGGCGGCGGTAACCCGGTAAACAGCTATGGCCTGAATCCGCCGCAAGTAGGGGTTGATTTTTTTGCCGGGCCGATCAAGACTGTTATCCGTCCCGGTTTGCCGGATAGTTCTTACCGGCTTAAAATGACAAATTTCACCTATTTCAATAATGATGGAAGTAATATCGGTAACCCCGATAACGGCGTACAGATGTATTATTACATGACCGGCTCTATAAGAACCGGCCAGCGTTTCAGTGATGATTTCCAGGGCAAAGGCATACCAAGCGTAGGTTATGGTTCCGGCCCTATATCTAATTTTGTGTTCTGGGGCGACCCGAGTGATAACTCCCAGTGGTCTGAGTGTGCCTGTAATAATAATCCGGGCGACAGGCGTTTTCTCTTTTCTGCCGGGCCATTTACATTAGTTCCGGGTGCAATTAATAATATAACTATAGGTTGCGTTTGGGCGCCACAGCCTGTTGGAGGGTGCGGCGCCACTAATTTTACAGAGATCAAAAGTATTGACGACCAGGCGCAGGCTTTGTTTGAGAATGATTTTAAAACAATTGAAGGCCCCCAGGCGCCCAGGATGCAAGTGATCCCATTAGATAGAAAATTAATATTCTATCTTGTAAATGATTATGGCAGCAATAACTATAATGAAAGTTATGGGCGAAACGATATATCTAATGGCGCAAATTATGCCGATTCATTACAATACCACCAACTTGCCCTTAAAGCAACAGGCATTAACAACGATACATTGTATAAATTTGAAGGCTACAGGGTATTCCAGTTAGCTAACTACACCGTATCTTCTGCCGATATATTTGACCAGACAACAGGCGAGGTGGACAATACAAAAGCTACTGAAGTTTTTGAATGTGACGTTCGTAACGGGGTAACGCAAATAGTAAATTATACTAAAAATCTGAATATCAGTGATACTACCTTTGTTCCCCAGATAAAGGTCAACGGAAAGGACAGCGGTATTGTGCATAGTTTTGAATTGACCAACGACCAGTTCTCCACACGTTCCGATAAAGTGTTCGTAAATTACCAGACTTATTACTTTGTTGCCATTGCCTATGCCTACAACAACTTCTCTCCTTTTAATTCCACCAATTATGAAACCACGCAAGACCAGCCTTACCTCGGTAGCGCGCATGGCGAAGGCGGAATAGATATACAGGTTATTCCAGCTATGCCTAACCCGGCCAACGGTGCTATGGGCACTATTATAAACTCTGATTGGGGTTCCGGCGTGGTAGTTACAAGGGTGGAAGGCGAAGGTAATGGCGGCAATTTTGTGGAAATTAACCCCGCGCTTGATTCACAGGCAATAGCAAATAACAGTATTACCACTCCAACTTATGTTTCAGGTAATTCACCGGTCAATGTGAAAGTGGTTAACCCACAAAATGTTCCTGATTTTGATTGGGTATTGCAGATCATAGGCAGTAGCACAGTCGCGGATGTTGGAGGTAATGATACTTTGAAATCACTTTCAACGGCTGCCGGCTGGAGATTGACCGCTTTTAAGAACGGTGTTGTTCAGGATACCATTTACAGTGAAGAAAGTATCGCAAACGTAAATGAACAGATAATTGAGAATTATGGTATTTCAATTTCTATAGGGCAGGTAGTGCCACCGGGTATTGACCAGGCAGGCGGCAATGCGTATATTTCATCTGATATTACATTCGCCGATTCTTCAAAACCCTGGTTGTTTGGCGTCAAGTCGCAGCCTGACAGTAATTTTGCAAACTGGCTCCGTACCGGTAATATCCAGAGTTTCAGTGTTGTATCTGCTACAAACCCGTGCCAGTTCAATGATTATAACAAGCTGGATACAAATAGTGATTACGCATCTTTGTTAAGCAATTTTTCTCCTACTACCGGTACCTGGGGGCCATATGCGCTTTGCGCCGCTTATGCCTCCAACGAACATTTTGGCACAGGCACCCAGTGCGGATTTGAAGTTGCCTATTCACCGCAAACGCAGACTATCAATTATTTTGAATTACTGCCTGATGTGGACATTGTGTTTACCAGTAACAAAAGTATGTGGACCAGGTGCGCTGTGGTAGAAGAACAGGAAGATCCGTCATTGGCGCAGGGTGGCGCGAATAAATTCTTTTTAAGGAACCATGCCGGTTGGGAACAGGAAGTTGAGCCTGATGGCAATACACCCATTTATTCCGAATCAGATACAGATATGGGTATGTCCTGGTTCCCGGGTTATGCAATAGATGAAGGTACAGGGCAACGCCTCAACATTGTTTTTGGCGAAGATTCATATCTTTCAAGCGATAATGGTGCGGATATGATCTGGAACCCAAGTTCTAATATATTCAGCGTATATGACAATTCTATTCTTTTTGGCGGAAAACATATAATATATGTATTAGGATCATCTTATGACAGAGACAGAGCCTTTGTTGCCGATGTAAAGGCAGCTACAATTGCTAATACTACACTTATCAGGGCCGCATATGCCCAGGCGCAGTGGGTGGGTGTTCCGGTATTGAATCCCCTCATTTCCCTGGCGTCTTTAGCCGATGGGATCATACCAACAACTACAAGGTTAAGGTTCAGGGTGAACCGTCCTTATGTGCCTTACGCCGCCGCAGATACTACAGTAAGCGCCAACTTCCCGGTTGCTCCTGTTAAGGGATCTGCCACCGACCCTTACTATACATTCAGCACAAGTAATCTTGCCCCTATTACGCTTTCCGACACAACTAACAGGAGCAGGCTGTTGAGTGAAATTTATGCTGTACCCAATCCTTATTATGGATATGATGGCTATGAAACAAGCCGTTTGGATACCAGGGTAAGAATAATAAACCTGCCGGCACAGGTAACTATTTATATATATTCACTTGATGGTTCATTGATACGTACACTTTCTAAAAGTGATCCGACTACTTCATATATTGATTGGGATATTAAAAACTCGGCAGGGTTACCGGTTGCAAGCGGCATGTACCTGATGGATGTTCATGCCAATGGTATTGGAGAAGTCATATTGAAGTGGTTTGGCGCTATGCGTCCGATAGATGTGTCAACTTATTAATTTAATTTTAACGTGCCTTCTGGTAAGATGGCGCTAACAATAAATGATTATTGCTTATATTTATGAAAAACGTTACAAGTAAAACTTTAGTTGCGATTTGCGCTATAGGGATGTCATTCAGCGCTTTTGCTGGTAATAAAGACCGTACCGGGCAAGCCGGCGCCCCGGAGTTGACTATAAATCCATGGGCGCGTTCTTCCGGCCTTTTTGGGATGGATGTAGCTTCAACCGGCGGAATGGAGGCGATGAAAGTTAATATTGCCGGCCTTGCACAGGATTCTGCTACAGATATAGGCCTGTCTCATGGTGTTTATCTTACTGGCTCAGACATCAACATCAATAACCTTGCGATAGCCCAGAAACTTGGCGATGTGGGTGTTATTGGCGTAAATATTATGTCTATGACTTTCGGCGATATTCCCGTAACGGATTTTTATAATCCCACCGGCTATGGCACATACCACCCGCAATTCCTTAATGTGCAGGTAGGCTTCGCCAAACAGTTTTCTACCCATATCAATGCCGGATTTTCGGCTACTTATGTATCTGAGCAGATCAATAATATCAGTGCGCTCGGACTCGCTTTTGACGGAGGTATCCAATATGTGAGTGGTAAAAGAGATAATTTCCATTTTGGTATAGTTCTGCGCAACCTCGGTACAAATATGCGGTTTACAGGTACGGGTTTTTCAATTAATGGGGAAAATCCGCAAAATACTGTCTTTGGCGGAACAACCAATTTGTACCCTTCTGATAAATTTGAAATGCCTACCTATCTTAATATTGGCGCCTCTTACGATCTGTTCCTTGACGAAAACCACCTAAGCTCGAAAAATGCAGTGCCGGTACAAAGGCTTTCCATAATAGCTGATTTCACTTCCAACTCTTTTAATAATGATTACCTCGGCGCCGGCCTGGAATATGGTTTCAAAAACTGGTTTATGTTGCGCGCTGCTTACCGGTATGAAAATGGAATAGGTGATCCGGCTACAACCACTACCATTTATATGGGGCTGGCTGTTGGCGCTACGGTACAAACCAGGATGGGTGGAAGTAAATCGCCTATGATGGCATTTGATTATTCCTACAGGCCCACCGAACGCCCGGCAAATGGCGTTCATATGTTTTCTTTACGTTTAACACGATAATAACGCTTAATAATAACTGGTATTTTCGTATTTTTGCATTGCAACGCTTCTGTGATACAGAGGCGTTGTATTTTTTTTCAATAGCAATTAATAACTTAAAAAATGGCTGATTTAAACTACCTGACGAAAGAGACTCTGGCGCAAATGAAGGAGGAACTCAGTATCCTGAAGAGTACAGGGCGCGCGGAAATAGCGAGGCAAATAGCCGAGGCAAGGGAAAAAGGCGACCTTAAAGAAAACGCTGAATATGACGCCGCTAAGGAAGCCCAGGGACACCATGAAGCTAAGATAGCCCATCTGCAGACTGCATTAATGTCGGCAAGGGTTATTGACGCTAAAGATATTGATATAAGTAAAGTCTCCGTACTAAGTAAAGTAACAGTTACAAATCTCGGTAATAAAAAAACACTGGCTTACCAACTTGTTTCGGAAAGGGAAGCAGACCTGAAACTCGGTAAAATATCAGTTACTTCCCCTATCGGGAAAGGGCTGTTAGGCAAGCATATTGGTGATCTGGTAGAGGTGTCAACGCCGGGCGGCGTCATTAAGTTTAAAGTGGAAAGTATATCAATTTAGTATGGCAAGCATATTTTCTAAAATAATAGCCGGCGAAATACCTTGCTACAAAATTGCGGAGAATGAACATTTCTTTGCGTTCTTAGATATATTCCCCATAAAAGATGGGCATGTGCTGGTAGTACCTAAAAAAGAAGTGGACCACGCATTTGACCTGGATAACCAATTACTTGGCGAGTGGTTAGTGTTTGCAAAACCAATAGCAAAAGCAATAGAACAAGCCTTCCCCTGCAACAGGTGCGGGCTAAGTGTAATTGGCCTTGAAGTTCCACATGCACATATGCACCTGGTTCCCGTTAATTCATCAGATGACCTCAACTTCACGAGGCCAAAAATGAAACTTGAACCGGAACAACTAAAAGAAATTCAACGCAAAATAGTTGATGCAATGAAGGGTTAGATAAGTTCTTCTTGCATTGTCCCTTATCCCCGTTTCACTACACTCCATGCTTCCGGTTTATCGGCGAAAAGAGCCTTCGTTTTGCCCCAGGTATCTTTAAAGAAATCGGAGAAACGATAGTGGTTAAGGTCTGCTTCCGACTCCCAGCAACTATAGGTGAAGAAAATATTTTCGCACTTTGTATCCTGCCAAAGCTCCAGGTGGGTACAGCCTTTAAAGCCCCCGATCGTTTGTTTACGGGCTTCAAAGAGATCGGTGAATTGCCTTATGCCATCATCGGAGAAGGTCATTTTTACTATGCGTAAGATCATTCAAAGAATATTTTTATGTCGTTATTTTTAGCGCCCAGCCGCAGCCCGAAAAGGCTTGCGGCCTTGCCCCGGTTTATACCTATTTCTATGTAGCCATTACTATTGAACCGGCAGAGTTTATAACCCGTTCGTACATCATTGTAATTGCCGCTTATTTCAGTAAGTTCTTCCACCTGCATAAATTGCAACCGGAAATCGCGGCCTTTGCGTAGTGTTTCAAATTGCTCCATAGTGATATTTATGACTACATTCTCGAAACGGTCTATGTGTATTATATCACAGTCCACTTCATTTTCATTTACCGTAAGAGAATTGCCAGGTACATCCTTTAGCCGGTATGAAGGAAGCCCAAGATCAGCGGGATTTTTCTCCTGTAGCTGTTGAATAATAGCGCCTGCGGTATGTAGCCAGTCAATAAAAGTATTTTCTTGTTTTAATTCATAACACATCCACGAATTACCGGCTTCGCCGTTGGTTATTGGCAGTGGTCCGTTTCCAGGAGACAAAAAATAATGTCCGTCTTTTTCGGATAACACAAGGCGTGGCGGCGTTTCAGCAAACAGGTTGAACAATATAACATGGATTGTGCCTGGTGGAAAATTATTATAAGCTGCTGATAGCAGGTACGCAGCCTGGCCGCGGTGGAAAGGCGTTACGTCGTGGCTTATATCTGCTATGGGAATGACTGGATTATACTGCATCAGGATACCCTTGGCAATTGCCACCGAGGCGTCTTGCAGGCCAAGATCTGAAAGCAGTGTGATACAAGCCATGTTTAGTCGTAAGTTGTTAGTCGTAAGTCGTGAATTGAGAGACTGTGATTTTAAAAAACAGCGCTATCAAAGTATTTCACTGATAATGCAAAGCTAAGGAACGCTGACAAAATAACTTTCACAAGTTAAATAAATATTGTTTCGTTTTACACAATTACTGATACAGCCCTGAAAGGGCGCAATATGTCAGCGATGGGCAACGCCCATCGAAAATAGCATCAATCCATTTTTTTCATAGCATATTGCAATAATATTTTCTTGTTTTAGCCGTTATCAATACTCTTTGTTATTTTTAGCCTTTAATCAATGCCATGCGAGTAAAAGGAACATACATAATTGTTGTAATAGTGGGGTTGTTAATGGTATTACTTAATAATTCGTGTAAGAAAACAAGGACACTTACCACTGGTGGTACCCTTAATTTTTCCGTTGATACGCTGAAATTTGATACTGTTTTTACAGCCGAGGGCAGTTTTACCACCGGCCTGCTTATTTATAATCCCCAGGACGAAGAGGTGATTCTAAGCTCTGTGCGGCTACAGGATGGGGCTGCATCTTATTTTCATCTGAATGTGGATGGCTTTCCCGGTAACAATATTCCCAACCTGAAAATAGCCGCCCATGATAGCCTTTATGTGTTTGCCACGGTCACCATTGATCCAAATAATACGCTGACGCCTTTCATAATTACAGATTCCTTAGTTGCCACGTTGAATGGTAAAAACTTCTACGTGCCTTTTACAGCCTATGGTCAAAACGCGCATTACATCATTGACAGTGTGCTTACCACCGATAAGAAAGGGAATAGTACAATATTTTGGAACGATTCGCTGCCCTATGTGATCATAAACAGTGCACAGATAAACCCGGGGACAACGCTTAAAATAAATCCCGGTACGCGCGTATATATGCACCAGAATTCAGGACTGGTGGTATTAGGAACACTGCAAGTAAACGGCACAGCAACAGATACGGTCATATTCCAGGGCGACCGGCTCGACAGGGTTTACTTTGGCTACATGGGCTATCCGGGAGAGTGGGGCGGCATCTATTTCGGTTCGCACAGCAGCGGCAGCATCCTTAGCTATACCCGTATAGAAAACTGCGGCAACGGCGCGCTATCAAATGTACAGGCAGCCATAGTCGTTTACACCGATTCATCCGTTCACACCACTGCCGACCCGCTGCAATCGCCGCAGCTATTTATGAATAATTGCATCGTGGAGAACTCTTACGGCTATGGCATATATAGTTTCCAGGGTACGGTTGTAGCCGTAAATTGCCTGGTAAACACAACGGGGCAACAGGCGCTGGCAGTAGTGCAGGGAGGCTATGATTCTATGGTCAACTGCACCTTTGCCAATTATGGCACAGCTGCTGTAACCCACGCCAACAGCGGCACCGTAGCCATACTTGATTACTACTGGGATGGCGTACCCGGGGACCCTACTTATTACAGTAACCTCAATGCCTCGTTTATCAATTGCATAGTATATGGCTCATTAGACAGCGAGGCAACTTTCGACACATCCGGTAGCCCCGCAGGAACTTCAGCAAGCCTGCTGCTGGACCATTGCCTGCTGAAAACAGGCACCGTAATAGAAAAGTTCGTAACCACCAACCCCTATATCCTTAACCAGGACCCGCTTTTTATAGCCCCCAACAGCGGCAACTTTGATATATCATCCGGCTCACCTGCTATTGGAAAGGGTAATCCGGCATTTGCGCCCATGTATAATTTGGAAAACAAAGCCTGGCATCTGAGTGTAGATATTGGATGCTATTAGTGCGTGTCTTAATGGAAATGTGAATTATTTTATTGGTTCCAATATTGCAGAATTAAACTGAACTAATTTATTCCAATCAATTTCACCATCGTCTTTACAAAATGTATCTGCAAACTCTTTTGTAAACTTGTTTATCATTTGAGAGTAAGACTTTATAAAATCGTCATTTCTTTCTTTTGCACGATGTCCCAATGGCTCAATTATTTTTGTGTATAATTCATTGTCCCCTGAAATAAATTCCCAGAATTTTTGACCGCAGAATTTAAAATAATCTCCTTTATCTGGTTTATTATCTCTGCCATAGCAACAGCCGTTTACCGCTACAATATTTAGTTTAGAATTACTTGTTCGTAAAGTCTTTTTCGCTGTTTTAAAGTCAGCAAGTAGTTTTCCAATCTGGCTACTATTGCCCCAATTTGGACCTGACTTTATGGTTAGAATATAACGAGTATCATCCTTGTCAAATTCAAGATCAATTCCTGGAATTCCTGATTTACGCCCATCGAAAACTTTATGGTTTATAAAAATGGCAAGCCCTTCTAACCAATCACCAAAAATGGTTTCTTCTTGTGAAGAAATATAGGCATCGGTCAAACTTTTAATAATGTCTTGTGCAGTAAGAATATATTTAGCCTTAAAAAGGTAAGGATTTTTTTTGCTTAAAACTTTCTTGAGCTTTAAATCATTTAATCCAGTAATTCTTTTTTGATGAAATGTGCCAATATTTTCTTCAACGTACTGTGATACGTCCTTTAGCTTCAGGTTTTTCATAAGTTTCATTTGGCTCTAAAAGGTATAATTCTAAAGGTGCTAATTGATCTCTTACCATTTCATAATACTTCGGAACAATTTCAATTCCTATTGAATTTCTTTTCATTCTGTTTGCAACGAATAAAGTAGTCCCTGATCCCATAAACGGGTCGAGTACTACATCTCTTTCTTTTGTAAATAGTTTTATAAACCATTCAGGAAGTTCTTCGGGAAAGGCCGCGCTATGGTTTTTGTTGTTACACTCTGTTGCTAAATGTAAAACATTAGTAGGGTAAGCTTTTTCTCTTACTAACCAATTAGAAATATTTTTTCCAAAACCACTTCCTACTTTTGAATTATCCCGGATTTTATCAGTATCAGATAGTTTTTTCAACCGTGTTTTGGCCCATTCTCCCATAGGTACCATTACTTCCTCCTGGTACATATTGAAACGCTTGTCTTTATTAAATTGCAGAAGCCTTTCCCAGGAATCTCTAAAACGGTTTGGCCATTTTCCGGGGTAAGAATTTTTCTTATGCCAAATAAATTCTTCAGTCCATAGCCATCCCTGTTTACGCATGGCAAGTATTAGTTCCATTACATAGGTACTACGTTCTCCTTCGACAACTTTTTCTTTTATGTTAAGTATAAAAGTTCCTGTTGGCTTTAGGACTCTTAAAAGCTGTTCAGAAATAGGCAAAAACCATTCAACATATTTATCATGGGAGATTCCTCCATAGGTGCTTTTTCGTTGATCCGCATATGGAGGAGAAGTTATTATAAGATCAACAGAATTATCTGGTATTTGTTTTAGTTCCCCTTTACTATCTCCAAAGTATAAATCAGTTTTTAGTTCCATTTTTGGTTTCTGTATTTACAAACTTACGATTTTTCTTGGCAGTTTTTCTTTGATTATTAGTAATAATTGTACAAAAAATAACAGGCCTTGTATTGATTCAAATTCCCCGAAATACCTGCAGTCTAATATTGTGAAACGTTTTTCAATATTATGGCGGCCTATGGGTTTACATCCCCAGCCACTCCATAGCATTCTTGAAAAGCAATTGGTCTTTCAACTCTTGTGCGTAACCCATGCTTTCTATGAGCTTGCCGGGGTGGTGTTCTCCGAGCGGGAAGGGGTAATCGCTGCCCATACATATCTTGCCGCTGCCCATAATGTCTATTACGAAATCAAGGGCTTTGGGGTCGTGTACCAGGGCGTCAATCCAGAAAGTACCAATATAGTCGCGGGGGTTAACGGGATTGTCTATGGCGCAAAGATCGGGGCGCACATTAAAGCCATGCTCTATGCGGCCGATAGTAAGCGGGAAGCTGCCGCCGCCATGCGCGAAGGCAACCCTTAACTTTGGGAAACGTGCAAACACTCCTCCGAATATCATGGAGCAGATAGCGCGGCTGGTTTCGGCAGGCATACCTACCAGCCAGGGCAGCCAGTAGCGCTCCATATCTTTTTCGCCCATCATTTCCCAGGGATGTACAAAGATGCAGCAACCAAGCTGTTCTGCGGCTTCCCAAAAGGGCGTAAAGGATAGGTCGCTTAGGTTTTTGGTGTTGATGTTGGAACCTATTTCGATGCCGGGCATTTTCAGTTCCTTCACACAGCGTTCCATTTCTTTGATGGCCGTATCCACATGCTGCATAGGCACGGTGCCAATGCCGGTGAAGCGGGTAGGGTGGTGGTCAACGCATTGGGCTATATGGTCGTTGAAAAAACGGGCTGTCTCAAGTGTATGCTCCGGTTTCGCAAAATAATTGAACAGTACCGGTATGGTGGACAGCACCTGCATACCCACTTCGGTCATGTCCATTTCCTTCATGCGCACATGCGGGTCCCAGGCATTCTGTTCTATCTCCCTGAAAACCTTGTCGCCCTTTATCATGCGGGCGCAGCAAGGCTTGTGATGTTCCAGCCGTATGAAATCGCCATACCCGTATTTCTGGAACCAGTTAGGGATATGCTCCGGCATTATGTGCGTGTGAATATCTATTTTAAACCCCTGACCCCTAAAGGGGAACCTGCTATCTGGCTGTATCAAAGTTTTCAACTTTAAGGATTAATGAAACAAAATTAAAGGAAATGAGGGGAAGCCCCGGAACAAGGTCCGATTTTTATCGGGAGGGGTTTGGAGTTTTTACACAGTCTGGTATTTATCATTCAATGCTCTTGGCAAGAAAAAACCTTTGATGCAGTTTGGGTTTCGGATACATACCTGAACATGATTTTATTCTTTGAAACCGGCGTCAGGGTATAATTCTGCACCTTCCAAGAAAACTCCTTTTACGGAGTCGTAGGGTTTTAAGGCAGCGTTTATTCTTGATTGATGAACAGATTCAATTATTGCGCAGTCAAGGTCTCGGAGCAAAAAATCGTTTAAACTTCCACCAGGTTTGTTTTCAGGTAAGCTAAAACCAGAGGCAATTCGTACATCTTTAAAAAGCCCGTAACTCATTTTTAAGAGTTGAAGATTTTTATATTCTATTAAATCAAGGCAATGACCGAGATCTAAAACAGCCCCTAAAACAGCGGGTGTTTTAATGTTATTATTGTGATATTTTCTTTTGCTGATTGCACATGCATACTCATAGGCTCGGACAAGGCTATATTCCCAAAAGTATATACCATTCCCTAACCAGTCAAAGGCATTTTCACTGAAATTCAATTCAGCCTTTCCATAAAGCACCTCATTACGAACAGTTATATCACATCCATGAAAGCCTAAGATCAGGCCGGGTCTTGTGGAATACATAAGTTTCTATAGGGTTTCCTGAGATTACCTTTGGGTGTATAAATGCCTGCATCCACTAAAAACTTTCTTGCAGCAACAGGGTCCTTGGATAATTTTTTCCTTTGTTTTTCCAGGATGATTATAAATTCTTCTCTTTCCTTGTCTGACATAAAAATAATGTTTTGTAATCAAAGTTACTAAAAAAAGACAAATCACCCTATCGCCTGCTCCAGATCACTAAGTATATCCGCTACATTTTCTATGCCTACGCTCATTCTTATCAGCCCGTCTGTGATACCAAATTCCAGTCTTTTTTCGCGGGGTACGCCAACATGGGTGGTGGACGCGGGATGCGATACCAGCGTATCGCAGGTGCCAAGCGATACTGCGCTGATGCAGAGCTTCAGGTGATTAATGAATTGAATGCCCGCGTCAAATCCGCCTTTTAGCTCAAAACTCAATACCGCTCCGGGATGCTTCATTTGTTTTTTGGCAATGGCATGGTCGGGGTGGCTGGCGAGGCCGGGATAATTTACCCTGCTCACCGCTTCATGCTTTTCGAGGAATGTGGCGACCGTGGCTGCGTTGCTGCAATGGCGCTCCATACGCAGCCCGAAAGTTTTAAGCCCGTTGGTAAGCACAAAGGCGTCGAAGGCATTGCTGTTGGCGCCAAGCAGGCGGTGCGTTTTGGTAACAATGCCATTCATCTTTTCCAGGTCGCGGCCAATGATAATGCCGCCTACGGCAGTTCCGTGACCGTTCAGAAACTTAGTAGTGGAGTGCATTACAAAATCAACCGCGTACCGGAAAGGTTGTTGTAAATATGGTGTTGCAAAAGTATTGTCGGCGCAAATGATGAGACCGTGTTTTTTACCCAATGCCGACAGCGTTGCCATGTCAATACATTGCAGCGTAGGGTTTGCCGGTGTTTCTAAGTACATGAGGCGGATACTTTTATCTGTATTGATTGCCTCCTCCACTTTGTTGCAATCGTGAAAGTCAACGATCACAGCCGCTATGCCCAGGCGGGGTAGTATCTTATCTACCAGTTCCTGCATACCGCCATACAGCGAGTGGTGGGTAATGATCTTGTCGCCTGCTTTCAGGTTGCTTAACAGCATGGTGGTAATAGCGCCCATGCCAGAAGCGTGTAAAATGGCTTTGAGTTTAAGCGGGCTGCCGTTTTCGTCATTTATTCCATGTGCCTCAAGCAGGGCTATTTTTTCTTCGGCCTCGTTTATGGTGGGGTTGCCAAACCTGCTGTATATATATCCCGGTTCCTCGCCCTTGAATATGGCTATGGCCTGCTCCGCACTGTCGAAGGTATAGGTGCTGGAGGCGTAAATAGGCGTAAGGTGCGCCCTTTTGTTTTCGGGGGAATGCCCTCCATGTATGCAAAGCGTATCGAAACCTAAGGATTCTTTGAAATCAGCCATTTTATAGTTTATTTAGCGGCAAAGTTAGTTAGTTTAATTTATCGTCACTTACAACATACTATGAAGGAATTACTGCTGCAATATGCCGGGTACAATGTTTGGGCAAATAAATTGGTCATAGACAGGCTCTTTAAGCTGGGCGATGACCTGCTGGATAAAGAGATCACCAGCAGTTTCTCATCGCTGCGGGCAACGGTTTACCATAGCTGGAGCGCTGAATATATATGGCTGCAGCGGTTGCTGCTTGCCGATAACCCGGTATGGATGGCAAGCGAATTCAAAGGTTCCTTTTTAAAAGCCTGCAAGGAATGGGAAAGCGCATCGGATGGGCTGCTGCAATTTACCAACCGGCAGTACGACGACCGTGCGCTGCAACATGTGGTGCAGTATTACGACCGCGCCAAAGCCGCCCACAAAACGCCCGTGTACCAGGTATTGCAGCATGTATTCAACCATAGCACCTACCACCGTGGGCAACTGATAACCATGCTGCGGCAGGCGGGTGAAGTGAACCTGCCGGCAACGGATTTTATAGCGTTTGCGAGAAGGAAGTGAGCAGGAATTTTTCTATTGCTCACATTGATTTTGATAATCAGTAGAGTATGCGAAAAATGTGGATAATTGTTGCTCATGTGAGCAAGAACCCTGACCCTAAAGGGAACCATCTATTTAGCTATTTTCTATCCAATTATCATTGTGACAACGGTCAGCTAATTTTATAAAATGCCAAGTTTGATTACAATTAGATTTTATGCGGTGGCCATGGTTTGATGCCTTATGTTTTCGGGTGGGGATGCAGGGGTGTTTTCGTGTTTTCGGGAAAGCTGGTCGTAGCGTTTCAGGCCTTTCAGTTGCTCGCGCATGTGTGCAAGCTGTTCGGGGGATACGGTGTTTGTTTTTTTTGTTTTTATAGTTGACTGTTTCGGGGTGGTATTTATTGGGGGCGTTTCTGTTTCTTTTGCCTGGGGTGTTTCTGTGGGTGTTTCTGTGATTGTTGCGGTTGATGTTTCTGCGGGTTGTGGGGCGGGCTGTTCATCCATACAGCGGAACTGCTCAATATCAAGTATAGTGCCGGTTTCTGTCCACTCAAAGATGTCCTGTAAGTCCAGCTTTACCTCTTCGTTATCATCGGGTTTGGGGATGAGGCCCATTTCGTTGAACTCTTGGGGATAGAAATCGCTGATGTAAACATTGCCACGGTCATTGATGTAGTCATCTACAAAGGGCATGATCTCTTTTGCAAGTTCCGGGGACTTGCGGCTGACGCGATCCATGAAGAAGCCCAGCATTTCCATGCTTTCATTGAGGGTGCTTCTGTTCTTCAGTTTATTGGCGGAAATGACGAGCTTGTGCAGTGTATCGGCTTCCTTGTGGGTGACGGGGCGCATGATACGGTCTTCTGATAACAACTGACGTGAAAAACGACCAATGAGGTGGTAACAATTTTCGGCGAGCAGGGAGGGCATGTGCGCCGCGCTGCGTTTGAGCCGGTCCCAGTTTTGTTCCTTTATCCAGTAGTGGAGTGTGCGGCGGGGAACATCAACCAGTTCGGATATCTGTGTCTTTGAAAGGTCTGTCTGGAAGTAGAGTTGCTTGGCTTTTGCCTGTTGTTCGTTGCTCATATCTTTGGCTTTTTTGCCACCAAAATTAGAGCGGGTTTCTGGTATGAAACGAATTTTGTGGATATCTTGTTGTGGATTTGGCTATGAGGTAAAGCAGGTGCGGGAAGTATTTTTTGAGGGTTACCAACAAAAGACCTCTCCCGGCCTCTCCAAAGGAGAGGCCGGGAGAGGTCTGAACTATGTCTTTATAGGATTGGAAGATGATAGGATATGGGATTAATAAAACTCTTTTTATTTGGTTGAAATCTGTATCGCAAATCGGGAGATTTGCAACCGCTATGACGTAGTAGTGATACTACGCCAAACTTTTATTTTTTGTGGGAAACTGCGGACAACCGGGGTGGTTACAAAATGTAACCAACTGAAAATGCCATCGGCTGATGGCAAAAATTACTTGAGGCGTGGGAAGTATTTTTTGAGGGTTACCAACAAAAAAAGGGGGGGTGTTGGTAAGCGGGACGCTTGAAGATGCTGAGACCAAGCGAGACGCTTGGACTAGTGGGTTTTTGTTTGCAAGCGGGACGCTTGAAGATGTTGAGACCAAGCGAGACGCTTGGACTAGTGGGGAAATTGAAAACAGGAATAAAAAAATTAAGAATATTCTCAGCGCTTTGAAAAAGGAAGATTTTACCAATACCATTACAAAACACTTGCAGCATCTCCATATTAAAATGAGCGACGAAGCGCTTTCTATTCTTGTGTACTTCTTAACTACCAAAAATTATTCAAGCAATATAAATGAAAGTGTACGCCAGATTGAAGGGTTAACAAAAAAGGTTTTAGCGCTTAATAATGAGACCTTCAAGGATTAGCGTGTATGCATTAATTAATGCTGCGGCAAGCAGGACAGAAGGAATTACCGGCAACGGATTTTATAGCGTTTGCGCAGAACAAGTGATGGACGGCTATTGGATAGGATACCGTTCTTCAAGAAATGCCGATGTTTCAAATAATTCAGTAAGGTCAAGAGAAAAACCCGGTAGTAAAGAAGAAGTAATAACATCGCCGCTTACCATAAAACGTGACGCCGTATATTTTCCACCGTTAAGTTTGTATATCAATACTGCTTTCTCATAAGGAAACACGATCCAGTATTCTTTAACGCCAGCTTGCTCGTAAGCATAAAATTTTTCTTTCAGGTCAACTTTGTTTTGACCGGGCGATAAAATTTCAACTACAATATCCGGCGCACCTATGCCGCCCCGGTCATCAAGTTTTGACCTGTCAAGGATAACACAAATGTCAGGTTGCACAACGGTAAAAACATCCTTATCTTCAATTGATGTTGTTGGCAACCGAACATCGAAAATACCACTGTAAACGGAATGGTGTTTAGTATGCGTTAAAGAGTTATGAAGTTCACAAGAAATATGCCCGCAATACATCTGGTGAATAGTATTGGGAACCTGCGGCTCTTTTCTGAATATCCAGCCATTTATTAATTCAACCCTATCCTTAAACGTCCATTGGTAGTAATCAGCATAAGAGTATATCCGGGAAAAATCAAGGTCTGAAAGTTCCATGTTTTTTTACAAAGTTAAGGAGTTTTCATTTGCAAGGAGACGCTTGGACTAGTGGGGGGTGGGGCATTATTATATTTATGGGTTAAACGCTGGATTATTGATGGGCTATTGCTTCGTATTTTCTTGATGAATCCAGATTACCCAGAGCTTTATATGCTGAAGCAAGAATCTCATATGAACCATTAAACTTAGGCTCAATAGTTATCGCTGTGTTTGCGTAAAAAATGGCTGAATCAAACTTAGCTAAATACAAGTAAGAAAAACCGATATTGGCATATATAATTACATTTTTGGGTTCAATTGCAAGTGCTTTTTTATTAAATTCAATGGACTCGGCAAATTTTTTTGCATAAAAATATAACCCCGCTAAATTTCTGTACAAGATAATATCATTAGGTTTTAATATCAACCCTCGTTTATAATGAACTACTGATGAATCAACGTAGTCAGTATCATAATGTGAAAGCTTGGAATAGGCAACTCCGAGATCAAGTTCCGCATTTACGTACTCCGGGTAGATGGCTATTGCCTTGTATAAATAAGGGAGAGCGTTTTCTATATTCTCTTTATAAGTGGACTGCACAGTTTCAGCATCGGTTGTTAATAAAAGATCAGCTAAATAGTAGTTAAGCCTGCTGTTATTAGTTGCTTTTTCAAGATCAGTAGTATAAAGAGTGAAATTATCAAACCAATCTTTATTCCTGCTAATAGTAATAAAACCATACACAAGTATAATAGGAATTAAGAATCCTAATAATTTCAGGTTGTTGAGAGCAGCAAAAAAATTATCCCCGGTTTTTATAAATAGTTTTTCAACCAGTAATGCTATAACGAGACAAAAACCTACAGAGCCAAAAAACAAAAACCGCTCTGCCATTGTAGCGCTTAATAAAAAAGGAATATTAGAAAATATAGAGATTGTTACCAGGAAAAAAAGAATTGCAAAAACGTATGGGTCTTTATGATTTTTTACAAGACGCGCTATACTAAAAATGGCTAACGATAGATAAAGCATTAGTGAAAATAAAACACTTGGGGAAGTGAAATGGACATATGGGATGCTATTGAACGAATAATCGCAAATGAGTGGATAGGGAATCAAAAGTAGCTTAATATAATAACCCAAAATTAAAATCGCAGTTGCTAACCAGGATTCATAAGTAAGGTGTTTGTTAGCGAGCGCATTTTCAATTTGATCAATGGCGGTAATATCATTACCATAAAAATGCTGCAATATCAGATACCTGGCAACAAGAACAATAATTGCTATAAAGGCTATGCTAATGGTAATGTAAACAGAGCGTCTTTTATGCTCGTTCCGGTAACAAAAGAAAATTAAAGGAATAAGGACAAGAAATGTAAGAGACGTTTCTTTAGAAAGAAGAGATAAGAAAAAGCAAAAAGCCCCAATTATTAATAAGAATATTTTACCTCGTTGGAGATATTTTACAAAAACATTTAAACAAAAAAATGCAAAAAAGAAGCAAAGCAGTTCATCTCCGCTTTTAATGTTCGCCACTACTTCGGTATGAATGGGATGTAATGCAAACAGGAGTGCAGCAATAAAAGCAACGGCAGTCTTTTTCAGATCAAAGAGCTTATCCACGAAAAGGAATAACACTATAACACAACCGGCAAACAAAAGGATATTAATTAAATGATAGAGCAGCGGGTTCAATTCAAAAAACTGATATTCTGCAGCAAACATTACTAATGATAATGGTCTGTATAAATTGTCGTGGTAGTATGGCTGCCAACCCTCGTGGTAGGGAGTAATTAAAATTTCCGGGATCGCAGATATGCCTTTCTTTACTAAGGAATTATCTTGAATAGCTACATGGTCATCCAAAACGAAACCATTTTTTAGTGTATTAGCATACACAATAAGCGCAATCATCCCAAGTAAAAAAGAAAGTATTTGGTTTTTGGGAAACTTCCATTTTATTTTCAAGGATTTTAGTAGCCTGAATTTGCGTTCAGGTTTTGGCAATAAAATTTTATCTTTTTCTTTG
>Ga0206818_1037_pt1 | contig 45971 bp, 33 predicted proteins | sample Alteio_BWOrgCont_86_FD_152881 | JGI IMG/M metagenome (GOLD analysis project Ga0206818, IMG submission 152881) | Enriched cells from forest soil in Barre Woods Harvard Forest LTER site, Petersham, Massachusetts, United States -... | ecosystem: Environmental > Terrestrial > Soil > Temperate forest >...
CCAGTGGCCGGGGCGCCAAATGGTGCCATGTGGGGTGTCTTTCCAGTGGCCAGGTACCCAACGTGCGCCGGGGTGCGGTGGTTCTGCCCAACGTCCGCCGGCAAATACATAGGCATTGCCTTGTGGCGACCATTCTTCGCCTATCCATATATGGCGTGGGCTTGGTGGCGCCGGGCGTTCAAAACGGGGCATTGGCGGCCGTACATTTACTTCTATCTGGGCCATACTGCTATATGCGCCGCAAGTGAGCGCAAGACCTATGATAAATAATGCTTTCTTTAAGTTTTTCATTACCAGATTTTTGGTTATACTAATACCGTATAATATTCATGCCATAAGGGAATGGTGGTTGAAAAATAGCTACGAAGGACAAAGATTCTCCTTCGCAACCCTCCTTTGCTGAAGAAGCTACGGCGGGTGAAAAAAAAGCTACGGCGGACATAGAAAAAATCCCCGCAAAACGGGGATTAAAAATGAGGAACGTCAGAATAGCTATCAGCGCCAGTGTCCTGGTACCCATGCTTCGCCACCGGGCCTGCGCCGCCAGTGGCCGGGTACCCATACCACGCCGGGGCGCGGAGGTTCTGCCCAATGGCCGCCTACAAATACATAGGCTCCGCCGCGTGGCTCCCATTCTTCGCCTATCCATACATGGCGTGGGCTTGGGGCCGGAACGCGCTCATAATGTGGTACTGGCGGCCGTACAGACACAACGATCTGTGCATTGCTGCTGAATGCTCCCGATGCGAGCGCTATTGCAAGCATTAAGAAAATTTTTCTGATGTTTTTCATGATGGTAAATTTTTGGTTACAAAATTTTGATAAAAATTTCGTGCCAAAGTTTAATCACCTAAATTAGCGGCATGGCAGCGGCAAAAAAGAAGAGGTCAAACCCGTTACGGTATGTATGGTTCATAATTATTGTAGTGGGGCTGTTTGCCGGGTTCAAAGTATTCGGGCCGAACACAGGCACATTCACGCATGGCGGCTACTTATACATACATACGGGGGCTGATTACGAAAAAGTAAAAACAGCGCTGGATGAAGGCGGGTTTATCTCTGATATGTGGAGTTTTGACCTGCTGGCTAAGTGGGCGAAACTACCGGAGCATATACATCCCGGTAAATACCGCATAAATGAGGGCATGAGCAATTACCGCATCATCCGTTTGTTGCATTCCGGCAAGCAAACGCCTGTGAAACTGACCATTACCAAACTACGCACACAGCACGATTTTATAAACCTGCTATCTACCAATCTCGAAGCTGATTCGATGACATTGAAACAGTTGTTTGCGGATAATGATTACCTGTCCCAATTCGGGCTGGATACCAATACCATGATGTGCGCGGTGATGCCCGATACCTACGATTTTTTCTGGAACACAACGGCAGATAAGGCATTCAGGAAAATAGAAAGGAACTATGAAAAATTCTGGGACGACAGCCGTACACAGCAAGCCAAAACCGAAGGGCTGACGCCTGTAAAGGTGACCATAATCGCATCCATTGTGGACGAGGAAACAAATATGAATGACGACAAGCCCAAAATAGCGAGTGTGTATATAAACCGTGTGCGCAAGGGTATGCTGCTGCAAGCCGACCCTACCGTGAAGTTTGCCATTGGCGACTTTGCCATCCGCCGCATCACCGGCGCTATGTTGCAAACAGAGTCTCCGTACAATACCTACAGGTATGCGGGCCTGCCGCCGGGGCCTATCTGCACCCCATCGCCATCGTCTGTTGACGCTGTATTGATAGCGCCCAAAACCACCTACTTATACTTCTGTGCGAAGGAAGATTTCAGCGGCTATTCAAATTTCGCAAGCACATTGCAGGAGCAAATGAAAAATGCTCACGCCTACCAGAAGGCGCTTGATGCAAGGGGGATACATTGACGTGCGTTTGATAAAAAATCAGGTAGAAACCCCGTCAGTACACCTTTTTCGGGTGTCAGACGGGTGTTTCGTCACTGGCATTACACCACAACATCGGAAACGTTTTTGCCGTCTGACACCCTAAGAGTTGTACTGGCGGCATAAACTATTTTGATTTACTTATGATGTTTTTTAATTTTTAATTTTTAATTTTTAATTTTGAAATCCTTACCTTTGCGCCACTTTTTAAAAACAGGTTCTTTAATTAATCTTATAAAATGAATACAGTAAAAGTCGCCATCAATGGCTTTGGCCGTATAGGCCGTCTTGCTTTCCGACAGATATATAACATGGAAGGCATAGAAGTAGTTGCAATCAATGACCTGACAAAGCCAAATGTACTGGCCCACCTGCTGAAATACGATACCGCCCAGGGCCGCTTCGGACAGGATGTAAAACACACAGACAATGCCATCTCTGTAAATGGCAAGGAAATAAAAATATACGCACAGAAAGACCCCGCGCAGATACCCTGGGGCGAGCATAATGTGGATGTGGTGCTGGAATGCACCGGCTTCTTCACCGACCGCGAAAAAGCGGAAGGCCATATAAAAGCAGGGGCAAAACGTGTGGTTATATCAGCCCCTGCTACCGGCGAAATGAAAACAGTAGTGTTCAATGTGAACCATGATATACTGGATGGCAGCGAAACCGTTATCAGTTGCGCTTCCTGCACTACCAACTGCCTTGCGCCAATGGCTAAGGTACTCAACGATTCGTATGGCATACTCACCGGCTTAATGCTTACCGTACATGCCTATACCAACGACCAGAACACGCTCGACGCACCGCACCCCAAAGGCGACCTTCGCCGCGCCCGCGCCGCTGCCGAAAACATAGTGCCAAACTCCACCGGCGCAGCAAAAGCAATCGGCCTGGTGCTTCCCGAATTGAAGGGTAAACTTGACGGCTCTGCGCAGCGCGTACCTACGGTTACGGGTTCGCTTACAGAGCTTACCGTTATCCTTAGCAAGAAAACGACTGCCGAAGAAATAAACGCTGCCATGAAAGCTGCCAGCAATGAGAGCTTTGGCTACAACGAAGACGAAATAGTGAGCAGCGATATAATAGGCACCCGTTTCGGTTCCCTGTTCGACGCCACACAAACCAAAGTAATGACCGTAGGCGATACCCAATTGGTAAAAACCGTTAGCTGGTACGACAACGAAATGAGCTACGTAAGCCAGCTTGTACGCACCGTACATTACTTCGCCGGGCTGATAAACAAGTAAGCAACAAATCATAGGATTATAAAACCCGCATACTTTGTGCGGGTTTTATTATTTTTACAAAAAATATTGATTAATGGATAGGTTAACTTTACAAAAAGTATTTGGAGCAGATCCACACCTCTGAAATAATCTGAATACTCATGAACATTGATAAATCAATTAAGGACAATAAGGCTGAAATACTCAATTATTTCAGAGACAGGGCAAGCGAATTTCTTACTGTCGTTAAGGAGAAATTCGCAGAAACACAAGCAGATAAAAGAGCAAGAGCTATAAACGAGTGTCTCAATGAAACAAAAAATAATTTAGTAGCCACATTACTTCAAAAAGCAGAGAAAGAAAATTGGAGCAATCGGGAGAAGCTGGAAAGTTTACTGATGATAACCTATTGCAATAATGTAGTAATGATCGAAAGCCGGAATTCTGTCAGGCCATATGAATATATGGACTTTTCAAGACGAGTTGGAGAACTTTGGGATCCGTTTTGCAAGCTATGTTTTTATCATCCTATAAATGACATCTCTTTATTTATACCTCCGCTTTTTTCTGAAGTAAAGAAAAAACTTACTGACGAAATTATCAGTTACATTGACAATCTGAATATAACTCCTGAACAAAAGGGTGAACTTAAAAAATATTATGAACGGGTATGGAGTTTAGTTACTTCAGGAGAAATACAATTAGAGCTTGATTTGCATTTTAGTTTTCGTGATCAAAAATATGTAGTAGATTTTAAAAGCGGGTTTGGGTCTAATGAAAAAGGTAATACAAACCGGCTATTATTAGTGGCCAGTATTTACCATAACCTTGCCAGCAACTTCAAGTGTTTGATATTAGTTCGCGCAGAAGAAAATAATAGTTATTTCAGTACACTGAAAAATTCAGGTGTTTGGGAGGCTTATTGTGGTAATGAAGCCTATCAGAAAATCATGGAATATTCAGGTTATGACTTAAAAAACTGGGTTACAACAAATGTTGCATGGTCGGAAGATTTCAAAAAAGAAACAGTTGCCCATTTTGAGGAAAACAATCTTTTACAGTATTTGATATGGTAATACAGGAGCGTAAAACGTACCAGGCTTATTATACTAAGTCAACACCAATAGTTGACTACATGATCAATATGCTTTGTCTTAAAACATCCGACAGCATATTTGAACCTTGTGGAGGTGATGGCGTTTTCATTCAGAGCATTATTGAAAAGAATCCTCTTGCACTTATTGATGTATGTGAGTTGAATATGGATTCAATAGCGTTGTTACAAAATAAATTCGCACCTTTCTCAAATATCCACATCAGGCATTGCGATACTTTGTCAGACAGTGATTTACTATTTAATTCCGGCTTTGGAGGAATGTATGACAAAATCATTGCCAACCCACCATATGGCGCATGGCAGGACTATGATAAAAGAGATGATCTGAAAAAAATCTATTCCAACCTTTATATTAAAGAGACATACGCTCTGTTTCTATACAGGTGCATAGAGCTTTTAAAAGAAGATGGTATTCTATCTTTTATTATCCCGGATACCTACCTTAATCTACACATGCACAAAGCCATCCGGGAACATATTCTAACAAAAACAAAAATCATTGAATTGGCCTTGTTTCCTTCTTCCTATTTTCCGGGGGTCAATTTTGGTTATGCAAATCTCTCCATTATTACTTTGCAAAAAAGCTATAATAAAGATGAATGCCTGGATAACGAGTTTAAAATTTTATCCGGATTTTCAAATGTAGAACAGTTAGTATCAATTCACAAAAGCAAACTAAATGTAAAGACCTTAAAACAAAATACTGTTCTTTCAAGTCCAGGTTCCGCTTTTTTGTTATCCGATGATTTCAAAGTAATCAATGCGATCAATTCGGATAAGCTAAAGATTGGCGATATTGCAAACTGCGTTACAGGATTTTATTCCGGGGATGATAAAACGTTTTTGCAAGTATCAAGCGCTGATTTAAAGAATGGGAAAAATTACCGGTTAGTTGCTCCGGATTTAATAAACAGGGATTATACAAATAACGAGAATATCCTTGATGGTATTGAGGATAGTAAATGTTTTTTGCCAATAGTGAAAGGAGGTAACACTAAATTCTTAAAACCTGAAGGATGGTTTATGAATTGGTCTAAAGAAGCTGTAAAGCATTTTAAGACGGATAAAAAAGCAAGATTTCAAAACCCGAAATATTACTTTAAATATGGTATTGGCGTACCTATGATAAGCTCATCAAGTATCACAGCTTCGTTGATAGACAATAAATTATTTGATCAGTCTATTGTAGGTATTTTTCCTAAAGACATTGACTTCACTTATTATTTACTGGCTTTTTTTAATTCCAAAACCTGTAATAAATTAATCAGAACGATAAACCCTTCTGCTAATAACCCAGCAAACTATATAAAGAAAATACCTTTTGCTGTTCCAACTAATGAGCAGAAAATTTTTATTACTGAAATAACAACAGATATTCTAAATAAAATAAGACAAAATGGAACTTACAATACAAAACTTGAAGAAAGATTGAATGAAAAGTTTGTAGAAATATACGGTTTTTGATCGTTTCAAATTCTCAACGAGCAATATTTCTTGAAAAATATAAAATCGGTTTGGAGGAAGAGAATGAAATTGAGTTTTAATTGATGTTCGGGTCTTTTGTACATTTGTATTGAAATAAACAGGCAATGGAAATTAACCAAAAACATTTATTGGAAAGAATTACAACAAATCCCGGGACTTTTGGTGGGAAACCAATTATTCGGGGCTTGCGTTTCCGGGTAATTGATGTGCTGGAAATGCTTGCAAATGGCATGACTAAGGAACAAATACTTGAAGAACATCCGATTTTAGAAACAGGGGATATAGCAGCTTGCCTTTTATATGCTTCCATGATTGTAAACAATACAGCTATTGTTCATGCGGCATAAGCCGAGTGGCTAAATATCACCAAATAAACCAACCGATACCAGGATTTTACTTTTTTACTTTTAATTTTTTACTTTGAAATGTCCCAAATCCAAAACCACAATTTCGCAAACCAGAGGGCGCTGATACGCGTTGACTTTAATGTGCCTGTTAAGAATGGCGCTATAACTGATGATACCCGGATACGGGCTGCGTTGCCTACTATAAGAAAGGTACTGGCAGATGGCGGCAGCGTGATACTGATGAGCCATTGGGGGCGGCCACTGAAAGATATAGAGAAGAAGCCAAACCTTACTTTGGCCGATTTTTCTTTAAAGCCAATCATAGCGCATCTTTCCGAGTTGTTGCATACTACAGTAGCTTTTGCCGATGACTGTATTGGCGCAGATGCTATGCAGCAGGCGCATGACCTGAAACCGGGCGAGGTGCTGCTGTTGGAAAATCTCCGTTATTACAAGCAGGAAGAAAAGGGAGATAAGGACTTTGCCGAAAAGCTCTCTAAGCTGGGCGATGTATATGTGAACGACGCCTTTGGCACCGCTCACCGCGCCCATGCGTCAACGGCGGTTATTGCGCAGTTCTTCCCCGGCGAAAAAAAGATGTTTGGCCTGCTTATGGAAAGTGAAGTGAAGGCCGCAGAGAATGTATTGCACAACAACAAGAAGCCTTTCACCGCTATTATTGGCGGCGCAAAGGTTTCGGATAAGATATTGATTATTGAGAACCTCTTAGAGAAAGCGACCGATATTATTATAGGCGGCGGCATGGCTTATACTTTCTTCAAGGCGGAAGGCGGCGATATAGGCAGTTCGCTTTGTGAAGACGACAGGCTGGATATGGCTTTGGCGTTAATGAAAAAGGCCGATGAAAAAGGAGTGAGCATACACCTGCCTGCCGACAGCATTATTGCTGATAAATTCTCTAACGACGCCAATTGCTCTTCGGCGCTAAGTAACGAGATACCTTCCGGCTGGATGGGGCTGGATATAGGCCAGATGGCAATAGCAAACTTTAAAAAGATCATCTGCGAATCAAAGACTATTCTATGGAATGGCCCGATGGGTGTGTTTGAAATGGATAAATTCCAGCATGGCACTAAGGCTATTGCAGATGCAGTGGTGGAAGCAACAAAAAACGGCGCTTACTCGCTTGTGGGCGGCGGGGATAGCGTGGCGGCGGTTAATATGTTTGGCCTGGCCGATAAGGTGAGTTATGTATCCACCGGCGGTGGGGCTATGCTGGAATATTTTGAAGGGAAGGAATTGCCGGGGATAGCAGCTATAGCGAAATGAAAATGATTCAATATAGCTAAATTTACATCCCCCTAACCCCTTCGCTCACGCACAAAACCCACGCGGCAAGGGGGAATTGCGTCACCAAGGAAATTCAGGTTCATCCCTTTTTTCAACAAAACATCGCATTATAGACTGCGAGAAGTAAGAGTTGTAAACCTAATCATTCCTTTGTTACCTTATCAGCGTTACGTCGCCTTTTAAAGTTTTAGTAGTGCCGTCGGGGCGGCTGAGGATGATGTTGTAGTAGTAGGTACCCATGTCCTGCGGCACGCCGTTGAAAGTGCCGTCCCAGCCTTTGTTGGGATCGCCGGTGTTGTGATAGATCATTTGTCCCCAGCGGTTGAATACCGTGAAATCAACCAGCTTATCGTACTTCATGTTCACAATCCTGAAAACATCGTTTTTACCGTCATTATTAGGAGTGAAAGCTGCGGGTACAAACTCCGTAATATTGTTATCAACATTAATGCTGACGGTAACCGAATCGCGGCAACCCCATATGTTCATGCCTTCTACTATGTATTCGGTGGGTACTTGCGGTGTAGCTACAGGATTATTGATAACCTGGTTACTAAGTGAGCCATCATCCGGGTACCACAGATAGAACTCCGCACCTTCGGCATATAGCTGTATGCTGCTGCCAAAGGGTATGGTCTGGCTCATGGTTACATTGGTGAGTACCACAGGCGGATGTACCATAATAACTTCCGATGCGGTTGCGGGGCAGTTCTCGTACCTGATGGAAAGCGTATAAATTCCTGAATCAGCCATAGTAGTATTGGGTATCTCCGGGTTTTGCAATGAAGAACTGAACCCGTTGGGGCCTGTCCATTCATAAGTAAGATCACTGATTGCGTCTGTAGCTGTGAGCGTCAGTGTTTTGCCGCTGCATACAGGGCTGTTGCTGCCCAGCTTGGGCGCCGGTGGCGGATTAGGATCGCTCAGTGTTACGGGGCCAACGGTATTAGACAGGCAGGTAAATGAACTGGCGTTAAAACCTGTATAATTCCCTGCTACCATGCCAGTAAGAACAATCTCGCCCGATGTATTTGCGATGATTGAAGCAGAAGCCGGAGCGCCATTAAACGTATAAGTGACGGTATAAGATACACCCGCTGCCAATCCGAATAATGTAATGGTACCGTCCTTGCCTGTGCAGGTAGTGGGGTCGGTGAAAGAAATATTGGTGATGGTTGGAACCGGGTGGATAACAACAAGCGTGGTAGATGGGTCGGAAACGCAGCCAAGTTTTGTAGCTGTTACGGTATAGGTGCCAGCTTCGGATAAGACAGAGGGGTTAAGCGCCGGGTTTTGCAAGGCTGATGTAAACCCTGCCGGGCCTGACCAGGAATAGGTTACGCCGGTAGTTGCGTCCGTTGCGGTAAGCTCCAATGTGCTGCCATCGCATATCGGTGAGTTGCTCCCGGTAACCGGCGCGGGAGGCGCGGCGGGAAGCGATAATACTACCGGGCCTGCCAATACATTTGAAGGGCATCCCAATGTGGTTGTTACGCTGAAATTGGTATAAGAACCGGCAGCAAGCCCGGTTATGATTACCTGGCCTGATCCATCGGCGGTACTTGTGAGCGTAACGGATGTAGTTCCGAAATAGTAGTTCACGGTGAATGTTGCTCCGGGTGTTAATCCATTCAGGGTAATTGTACCATCGTTAGTGATACAGGTAGAGGGATTGTCTGAGGTAAAGCCGCTGATGACAGGAGTGGGGTTAACTGTAACATCCGTTACTGCAAAACAGCCTGCGGGAGTGATGTAAGATATGGTTGATGTACCGGCAGATAAGCCTGATAAAAAGCCTGATGTTGCACCGATAGTGGCTACGGTTGTACCTGTGCTGCTCCATGCGCCCCCGGCAAGTGTATTGCTTAATGTGGAGGACGCGCCAGCGCATAATACCGTTATTCCCGTTATTGCAGCGGGTACGGCGTCAATGGTTACCGGTAAAGTAGCAGAGCAGCCTTCGGGCGTGGTGTAGCTTGCGGTTGCAGTTCCTGCTGATACGCCGGTCATCAGCCCGGTTGCTGCGCCGATAGTGGCAACAGGTGCGCTGCTGCTTGTCCATGTGCCGCCTGTGGTGGTATTACTCAATGTGGTAGTATTCCCCGCACAAATAGATGCTGTTCCTGTTATTGCCAACGGAAGCGGGTTAACCGTTATCGTTGTCGAGGCAATACAGCCTGCCGGTGTAGTATAAGAGATATTCACTGTACCGGCAGTAATACCCGTTATCGTTCCTGTGGCTGCGCCTGCTGTTGCTATTGTGGCGTTGCTACTGCTCCATGTGCCGCCGGTTGTGGCGTCAGATAAAGTAACGGAATTGCCGGCACATACGCCCGGTGTTCCTGTAATAGCGGAAGGCAGCCCATTAATTGTTTCCGTGAAGTTTGCGGTGCAGCCTGAAACCGTAGTGTAACCGATAAGGCTTGTACCACCGGCTATACCGGTCAGCAGCCCGGTTGAGGGGTCAATGGTTGCTACTGTTGTTGATGAACTGCTCCATGAACCACTGGTAGTTGCATCGCTTAATATAGTATTGCTGCCCGCGCAAATAGCCCCGGTACCTGTGATGGGTGAAAGCGGGTTTATGGTTTCTGAAGTAGTAACCGCACAACCTGCGGCTGTAGTATAATTAATGGTAACAACACCCGGCGTAATGCCGGATATTACTCCCGATGCAGCGCCAATTGTTGCTAATGCAGGATTAACGCTTGTCCATGTTCCGCCTGCAAGGGTATTGCTCAATGTTGCCGTATTGCCCTGGCAAACGCCGGAAGGCCCGGTAATGGCTGATGGCAGCGCATTTACCGTAACGATAATATTGGCGGTACAACCTTCTGTAGTGGTATAATTGACGGGAGAAGTACCCGCAGCTATTCCGTTCACGATACCTGTTGTTGCATCAATTGTTGCTACGGATGAGGTAGCGCTGTTCCATGAGCCGCCGGAAGTAGCATCGCTTAATGTTGTTGTGGCGCCTGCGCATAATGCCACAATCCCGGAAATAGCGGCAAGCGGATTAACGGTCACAAAGGCTGTATTGACACAGCCGGATGAAGTTGTATAACTGATGGTTGCGATACCTGCCGATGCACCAGATACAATGCCTGTTGCGCCCACGGGCGCTATTGCCGGGCTGCCGCTTGTCCATGTGCCGCCGGCAACGCCATCGCTTAATGCTGTTGTACTGCCCTGGCATACCGTTGGTGTTCCGCTGACCGGGAGTGCCGTATCAACGGTAACAACTATCGAAGCAACACAGCCGGATGCAGCAGTATAGTTGATAGTTACCATTCCTGCCGACAGGCCGGTTACCAATCCTGAAGCTGCATCTACAGTAGCAATAGCAGCGCCCAGGCTGTTCCAGACGCCACCTGTTGAAGGGTAGCTAAGAGCGGTTGTATTTCCCTGGCATACTGTTGGCGTTCCTGATATGGGGGCAACGGGATTAACGTTAATGAGGGTAGTAGCATTGCATCCGCCAGGCATGGTATAAGTAATGGATACCGTACCGGTAGTTACGGCGGTTACTATGCCTGTAGTGAAACTGATCGTTGCGATAGCAGGAGCGCTGCTTGTCCAGGAGCCACCGCCGGATACATCGCCCAATGTTGCGGAGCCGCATATTAACGTACTTCCGGTGATGGGCGAGGGAAGTAGGTTTACAGTAACTGTAGTATTGGCAATGCAGCCTGCAGGGGTGGTATATTCAATAGGGCTGGTACCCGCAGCAGCCCCTGTTACCAGGCCGGTTGATGCGTCAATTGATGCAATTGCGGGAGCGCCGCTGCTCCAGGAGCCACTGGCAGTAGCATCGCTTAAAGCTGTTGTGCTGCCTTCGCATATAGATAGAGTACCTGCAATCGGCGCAAGCGGATTTACCGTGAGTGTGGCTGAAGCATTGCAGCCGCCGGGTACGGTATAATTAATGTTGATAATGCCTGATCCTGTTCCGGTTACAACACCGGTTAAAGAGCCGATGGAAGCAATGGTATTATTGCTGCTGCTCCATGTGCCACCTACGGAGGCATTGCTCAATGTAAGGGTATTTCCCTGGCATACGTTTGTGCCGCCCGTTATAGGCGATGGCACATTAACAGTTATTATTGCAGCCGTGCTGCAACCGTTTGGCGCGGTATAATTTATTGTTGCGCTACCGGCAGTTACACCGGATACCACCCCTGTTGCGGTGCTGACAGAAGCCGTTGCGGGAGCGCTGCTGTTCCAGTTTCCGCCGGGGGTGCCGTCAGTTAAAATTATGGAGCTACCCGCGCAAACCGCAGCGCTGCCTGCTATGGGGGCTACGGCATTTACCGTTACCGTTGTGGTTACCGCGCAACCGGCAGGGTTAGTGTAACTGATGATCGCAGTTCCTCCAGTTACGCCGGTTACCACGCCCGTAGCTGCGCCAACTGCCGCAATCGCTGCGCTGCCGCTGCTCCAGCTACCTCCGGTTGTGCTATTGCTCAGGGTTGTTGTACTGCCCTGGCATACCGTTGTTGTTCCAATTATAGGAGTTGGTACGATGACGGTAACTGTGGCAGTGGTGTAACAACCTACTGCTGTATTGAAAGTGATCGTTGACGTGCCGCCCGATATGCCGGTCACAATGCCCGATGTTGCGCCTATAGTTGCTACTGATAAATTGCTGCTGCTCCAGGTGCCCCCTCCCGACGCATCGGCAAGGGTGGATATGCCGCCTGCGCATACGGTTGTGACCCCGGTTATCGGATCAGGGAAGTTTACAGTAAGGTTTGCCGTTACCGAGCATCCCACACCTGTTGTTGCATAAGTGATTACGGTTGTACCATAGCCCGCGCCTGATACCATGCCGGTAGCTGCGCCGATGCCTGCAACCAATGGCAGGCTGCTGCTCCATGTTCCACCGGCTGTAGGATCGGTAAGAATGGTTGTGCCGCCAATACATACATTGGTTGGCCCGGATATTGGCGATACCGGTGGTTTCACTGTTACCGTTACCGTTTCGGTGCAACCCGTAGCGGTAGTAAAGGTAATGGTTGTAGTACCTGCTGTAAGTGCGGTTACAACGCCCGTGGTTGCGCCGATAGTTGCTACTGAAGGGTTGCTGCTGCTCCAGGTTCCCCCGCCAACTGCGGCATCGCTAAGTGTGGTTGTGTTGCCCGCGCACAGCGTAGTATTGCCGGCAATGGGGAAAATGGAGTTAACGTTTATGGTTTGCGAAGCGGTTGCTACATCGCCGCAAGCATCTGTGGAGGTAACAGCGTAAGTGGTAGTAGCCGTAGGGTTTTCCGTCACCGTTGTACCTGTGAGGCCGCCGGGCGTCCAGGTGTAGGTATAGGGGGGGACGCCATAATTCGATGTTGCGGTAAGCGTTGTGGTTCCACCTGCGCACACGGTTGTGGCGCTGGCGGTTATTGCACTGGTTTCAATGGTATGCCCGATGACGGTAATGGTAAGCGGCGACCCAGCGGTTATATACAGGTTGCTGCAAGGAGGGTCGGATAAATAATTCTGGTAAAAATCCATGGTAAGGTTCAGGTTATATGCGGTGCATTGGGGCGCAGGCATACAAGATGTGATGGACGGGAATATGGAAGCATCAGTACCTGTGCAGGTGCCGGTGAGCAGGCTGTTACAGTTCCAGTAGAGCGTGGTGGGAGACGGGCTGCGGCAGGTACCCAGTTTGAAATCGAATGCGCCATTGCTCAATAATGCTCCCCCGCTGGTTACATACTGGAAGGTGAACTGCACATCTGTTACGGTAACTTTCGCGGGTACGGTAGCGGGATTGGTATAGGTGCAGCCGGTGGTCCAGCCGGAACTATAGGTGCTGCCATTTACCGTAGAAGTAGTTGCGATGGAAACCAATGGGTCTATGATAACCGGGTAGGCGCTTGCCGGCCTGTTGAGGAAATTTCCAGGCAGGGCAATATCCAGGGTATTACCGTTAATGTAATACTCCAGCATTTGCAGGGTGTGCTTTGCATCTCTTTTTTCAAAGGCCGTTGCAGCAGATATGGCATATACCCTTTCTCCCTTCCCGTTCTTTATTTCTAAGTTGCCAGTGTACTTCGTTTGCCCCTGCGAATACAGCGACAACCCATCCGACAATTGGATATGGTCTCTTACCAATAGCTGCCCACCTGCATATTCCGGCATGGGTTTGTTTATCCAGAAGTTTGTTTTTACCGCGCCGCGCAGGGTAAACATTTCTATGTCAATGCCCGGCCATGCGTTGGTGATATAAACGCCATCATCGCCCGCTGTATAGTGGCTATAGTCTGCCGCGCCTATAAATTGTTGTGTACCGTCTGGTTTTGCATATACCAGTTCCAGGTTGTGGTCGAATTGGAAAGATTGTTCTGTTTTGCCCAATGCAGCCATTTTCAGTAAGGGGCTGATAAAAACCGGTGTTTCCTGTTCCGCCGCAGTAAAAATGCCTTGTGCCGAAGCATCTGCCGTGAGTTGTGTTTTTATGGTACGCCAGTTGCCCTGCGCATCGTGGTAGTGCATGGGCGCTGTGGAGGTTTGCCGGTAAACGTCCTTGCCATTTGCGCCGGTTTTTACAAAGGTCTTGGAGGTTTCGGTGCGGCTGCCAATGAGTTCGTAACAATTATCGCAGGGCGTTCCGGGAAACAGCATACCCACTTCCGGGTGCTGCTCATAGCCGGGATTATTGGCAATGGCTTCAGTGCGGTTATCTGTATTTGGAGTAGTGAAAGTGGTGTAGTTCCTGGGGCCGGTTGTAAGGGCGTTCATAGCCGTTGCCATATACTGCTGCGCATACAACTTAACGGAATTAAGCGGGACAAAAAAACAAAACAGGGCTACCGCAAGGGTAATAAAATGCTTCATAAGAATATGGCAGTCAATATACATTACAGACCACCTTTTTACTCAAAAGGTTGGCTTAGTGTATATATGGTTATCATTAACCAACAAATCTAATGAATTTTGGGCAGAAAAAGAGCTATATGAGAATATTTTCTACTAATTCACCAGCTTCATATCGGTAACCACACTACGCTTGCCGGAGGGGGTGATGACAATGGTTTTAAAGTCAATGGTGTTATGCTCCGGCACTGTTATCTGTAACGGGGTGGTGTAGGGTAGGTCGGTTTCGCGGGGGGTGTAGCCGTCTATGGTGTAGTATATGGTTGCGCCCTCTACCGGCGACGCCAGCTCTATATTGAATTTGCCGCCGTTCATGGTAGTGTCCTTAGCGCCTATTGCAGTTGGCACGCGGTAGTTGATACCCTCTGCATCGAAGTGGGCCAGGTGATGCGGGATGCGCATTTCCGCAAAGTTTTTGTAGTCTTTGTTGGCTGTTGGCGTCCATGCCACTTCTGCCAGCGCCAGCATACGCGGCAGCAGCATGTATTCGGCTTTTGCGGGGGTAGCTATATATTCCGTCCATAAGTTGGCCTGCACGCCGATTATGTGTTTGCGTTTGTCTTTGTCCAATTCTTTGGGAACGGGGTCGTAGGCGTAAGTTTTCCAGAGCGGCGCGTTGCCACCTATGGAAAGCGGCTCCTGTGGCGACTTCAACTGCGCATGGTCGAAGTAGAGGCCGCCGCTGCCGGGCGTCATAATTACATCGTGGCCCAACTGCGCGGCTTTAATACCACCCGCTTCGCCGCGCCAACTCATAACGGTGGCATTGGGCGCGAGGCCGCCATCCAGTATCTCGTCCCATCCAATGATGTTGTGGTCGCGGGAGTTGACGAACAACTCTATGCGGCTGATAAAATAACTCTGCAAACCGTTTACATCCTTGAGGTCCCTGTCCTGTATCAGTTGCTGGCAGAACTCCGATTTTTTCCAGGCGTCTTTCGGCACCTCATCGCCGCCGATGTGTATATACCTGCTGGGGAACAGGTCCATCACTTCTGCCAGAATATCGGTGATAATTTTGAAATTATCATCGCTGGGGCAATAGACATCGTCTTCGGCCACGCCCCATGTTTCGCGCACCTTGTAGGACTTGGAGGGGTCGCAACTCAATTCGGGATAGGCCGCCATAGCCGCTACCGAATGGCCGGGCATTTCTATTTCGGGTATAATGGTAATATAGCGGTCTTCGGCATAATGGATGATGTCTGTTATCTGTTCTTGTGTATAAAATCCGCCGTAGGGTGTATTGTCGTACAGGTCGGAGTCAACGCCTGCCGCGCGGCCTATTTTTGTTTGCGCGCGCATACTGCCTATCTCTGTGAGTTTGGGATATTTCTTTATCTCTATGCGCCAGCCCTGGTCATCGGTAAGGTGCCAGTGAAAAGTATTGAGCTTGTAGGCGGCCATGAGGTCTAAATATTGTTTCACGAAGTCCACATCGAAGAAATGCCGGGAAACATCGAGGTGCATACCCCGGTATGGGAAGCGCGGATAATCGCGGATGGCGGCGCAGGGTATGGTAGCTGTGCCGTCATTCTTTTTCTGTACCAGTTGCATAAGCGTCTGGACGCCATAAAAAAGCCCGGCATTGCGGCCATTGAGTACAATATGGTTTTCATCAATAAAGAGTTCATAACCTTCCTTCGGCACTTCATCTTTAAAATTGGTCAATAACGTAACAGAGTTTTTCATAACCCCGTCTTTTTTGCCTATTAAGTTAATATCGGTGATGCTGCTGCCCAGGCCTGCTTTGCGCAGGTAACCGGCGAAGAAACGGACGGCGCGGCATTCGGGCGAGTCGGTGAGGATAATGGTTTCGGAAGACAGCTTGAAATCGCCCTGTACTTTTTTTACAGATACCGGCGCGGGTATAATGCCCATATTCGGATCGTGCTGTGCGAAGGCGTCTAATGATAAAACGAGTAACAGCAGGAGTAATAATTTTTTCATTGGACTAATGTTTTATTTCGATGAATCTTTTACTGATATTCCACTCCTCAATGCACACTTCCGGGTCAATACCTTTTTGCGGCGTATATTCAACTTCTATAGTTTTCTTATCGCCCGATAAGACCGAAAAATAATTATTATTACAGAAAACAGGCAATATTCTTTTTTTAGTTTTCTTATCCACAAGAGAAACTCTTATAAAAAAAGCCAGGTGGCTGTTGAAATCACTGTTTTCAATCGTTACCGTTACTTCCCCTTTATTTTTTGAAATAGCTGAAATGTCCGGGTTGGATTGCTCCATTTTATTTAGCCAGGAATAACTACCAGTTGAATCAGGAAACCAGTAGATATTTTCATCAAGCAGGCCGGAAGAATCTGAGATAGTTAAAGAAACAAAATGCTCTTTTTCATTTATCAGTACGTTTGATAAATCTAAAGTCAGGTCATTGATACATTCGTTTGGCGGTATGGTAAAGGCTCTTTCACAATCGAGCAAGATTGTGTGTTCTTTGTTTAGTATGCGGATACACGCTTTTATATTCCTCCAGGTGTGAGGGGAGTTGTTGGCTATCAAAACAGATTTTTTCACCGGGTCATACATTATGTGCAATGGTTTGGCTCCTTCACTTAATCCATACATGCAGGCGTTGGGGTCAAGATATACATCATACATCTGGCCGGGCATGGCGGTCCAGGGGTTTTGTGTTTTCCAGATAATAACGCCGGTGTACCAATCCCAGGCATGTGATATAAAGCCCTCCGCAAGCGCGCGGTATTGGTTGTAATTCACAAGCTGCGCTTTCATTGCAAAATCTTTTACGTTGGCAGGATGCCCGTAGGCTTCAATAGCGGAATCGTAGCCAATGTACTTGTGGTAAAGCCATACGGAATCAACTATCCATTTTTTTGCGGCGGTATCGTAATAAGGCGGAACAAGATTTTCTTTGGGAATAAAACGTTCCAGGGATTCATAATCGCCGATACCTACTGAACCAATTTCGGAATTGAAAGGGAAAGAACGGTGGGAGAAGAAAAAACTATCCGGCTGTATGGTATATGGGCCGTCACCGCTATTGAGCGACATGCTGTCATCGTTGGAGTATTCAAAGAAAAAGCGGGTACCATCCATGTTGGGCAGCAGATCGTTCTCCAGCGGTTCCAGTATATCCGCCGGCGGCCTTATCTCATTACCACCGCACCATAAGGCCAGCGAGGGGTGGTTGCGCAGCATGTAGATCTGGTCAACAAGCGATTCGATAAATAAATGGTGGTCATCGGGATAGTTTCTGCGGGCCAGTGTATCTTCGGCTTTAAGCGGATCGTCCCAGCGGCCATTGCAATCGCCGGATACCCAAAAATCCTGCATCACCAGGATGCCGTATTTATCGCAGGCGTCATAAAATTCAGGCCGCTCGGTAATACCCCCGCCCCATACACGGATCAGGTTCAGGTTCATATCGCGGTGGTAACGTATCTCGGCGTCATACCGCTCTTTTGAGAACCGCAGCATGGCGTCGGACACTATGCGGTTGCCGCCTTTTATAAATATCTTTTGCCCGTTCACATGTATCTCCCTGCTGTTGGTTTTGTCATTCCAAACTGCGTCTATCTGCCGCACACCAACGGTAACATTTTCTTCGTCCGATAATGTTTTATCGTTGATGAGGAATTTTACTTTCAGGTTGTACAGGTTCTGCGGGCCATAGCCATTTGGCCACCACAGTTTGGGGTCAGTAAGTGTAATATCCGGCACACGGACTAATTGTTTGCCGGGGCCGATGGTCATTTTTATACTGCCTGTTTTATCGCCCAGTTTCCAAATAAGCGTGCCTTCTATATTCTTATCACCGGTGTTTTCCACTTCGGTTGTACACCTGATAGTGGCGGGGCTTTGTTTATCGCCGGGAATGCGCACGCCAGGTACGAGTGTGATAACATGGGTGTTTTCAATTTTTACCTGTTTTGTTTTTTTGATGAACACCTTGTCCCATATACCCGTATTGCGGTCGTGGATGGGTTGTATCCAGTCCCAGCCTGCGACAAACTGGTTGGTGATATTATGAGCAATAATTCCATCGCCGCCTTGCCCGCCATTAGGCTTGCCCGCAGGGTTTGGCGGGTAAACAATTACTGCCAGCCGGTTGCGGCCATTCTTAGCGAGGTATGGGGTAATATCATAACTATGCCGTAAATACATTCCTGCCTGCGGCAGCAGGCTGTTCAGTTTGTGGCCGTTCAGGAAAGCGGTGTAACTATAATTTATCCCCCTGAACAGCAGTTGCACTTTATCATCTGCCTTTACCGATTCTGTAAAATCTTTTATAAACCAATAAGTATAATAATCGCTGCCAACATCATAAATGTCGGGTATGCGTTTAATGTTCATGCCATAGAAGGGGTCTGGTATGAGCTTGTTTGCGAGCAGGGTGGTAAGAACGGTTCCCGGCACTACAGAGGGCATCCAGCCGGACAGGGGAAATGCAGGGTTTGAAATTTGTTCGCCAGATTTATTTATTGCGGATGCCTTTATACATTTCCAGTCTGCACTTAATTCGTATTGCTGCTGCGCAGACAGGTAAGACCCAATACAGGAAAGGCATACAAGCAGCAATATTTTCCCGGCATAATGGCTCACGGCTACCTGAATTTTTGAACACAATGTAGAGAAAAGCAAGGAGGAATAAAATGGAACCTCTCGCAAAGGCGCAAAGACGCGGTTCTCATGTGGTGTTTTAAAGGGCGCAAAAGTGTTTCGGAATGCAGGTTTTTGAAGTTCAAATGGTGTTATTTGACTTTTGATGAGTAGTATTTTTTGAACCAATTCGGGACTTCCTTCTTTTTAATTTTATCCCATATTTTTTTACCATCGCTTTTTTTAAAGTGCGCAAACATTTTACTTTCCGTCCCTTCAACTGAATTATCGAAAAAGAAAGCCTGGTAAGCTATCTGCGATGCTTCAAACAACAATTCCAATGAACGGTAATACCTGCTTTCTATTTTATCCGGTGGAACATTATGGCCGCCTTTTGCTGTTCTTTCCAATACTCTGTATTTATTGATTTCAGGCGATTTAGTGGATACAAAATAAAGATACACTTTATACCCATTTTCAACTGCCTGCCGCATAATGTCCAATTTGGAATGATGCGAAAAAACAGTCTCAAAAGAAAATTTCTTCTTTTCTGCCAAAAGTTTTTTTCTCAAAAAATCTGCGATTATCTGTGCAAGCCGTTCATCTGCTGTTTTATCTTTGAGCTTTACAATACCATTTCTTAACAGGTAAGAACTTTTGAATTTATCTTCATCAAATTCTTTTCCTACAAGCCCTGACGCCAAAGCGATTTCAATAAGTTCTTTGTTGCTCGTTGTTATATCGTAGTCAACAAAAGAAAAATTGGTTTCTCTTAATTTTCTGGCAATATCATCGGCATTAACATACACGCCAAAATCAATAAGCCTATCATTTACTTTGGAATTGCCAACGGACCTTATAACCGTGCTTTTACCCGAGCCGTTAGGCCCGGCAAAAACACGGAGGCGCAAATGGTTATTATCAGAATTAATCAAGCCTGAGTTCATAGTTGACATTCTCCAACTCTAAGGGTGAAATTTTTTCAATCCTTCCGTCAGCGAATTTCTTCACTACCCAGCCATCTTTGGCAATTACAACATACCCCATTAATTCCATAGCCTCTTTTGCAGCCTGACGAAACCCCCGGTTGGCGGCGCTTATCAGTATGCGTTTTGTGAGATAAGGCTTTTGCTCTTTTCTTTTTTTCTTTTCAGCAACGCCGTTTTTACTTATTACAGCATCTTTTTTCATGGCAATAAAGGTACAACTTTTTTTATTTCTATTGTTTAAGGGTATTAACTTAGAGATTTAGTATTATCCAAAACGTAATGCGGTCTGACCGCTGAAAAAGCGGTACTGACCGCATTACTACCAATTTTTTATTAAGTTAATGGTATTGCACTGCCGGTATTAATTATTCACCGATGAAGGCCAATCTCCCGGTTTTGCGCCGTAGCTTTTATTGGGTTTATCTCCCATTACAAACTCCAGAACGCCGCCTTTCAACAGGTCTTCATGGGTTATGTAGGTTTTAGAATAGGGCGCTCCATTGCGGGTTATGCTTTGAATGTAAGGATGGTCTTTGGCGTTATTCCTGGCCTTTATAACAATCTTTTTATTTCCCGGTAATTTTATAGTTACCTCATCGAACATGGGGCTGCCAAAAACATATTCTCCATTGGCAGGGTTTGCGGGATACATACCGATCATGCTCCAGATGGCCCATGCGCTCATCTGGCCGCAATCTTCATTACCGGCATAGCCATCAGGCTGGTCGTGGTACATGGAGTCAACAATAAAACGTATCTTCTCCTGTGTTTTCCAAGCCTGCCCTATGAAGTCGTACATATAGGCTATGTGGTGGCTGGGTTCGTTGCCATGCGCGTACTGGCCTATCAGCCCGCTTACATCGGGCGGGGCGCTTTCGCCTTTCACCTGCGAGGTGACGGTGAAGAGGGAATCAAGTTTCCGGCTGAATTTATCATAGCTGCCATATTCCATTGCCAGCCCCCGCACATCGTGCGGCACAAAAAAGGTGTATTGCCAGGCATTCCCTTCTTCATACATAGATGTGCCTTCGGTAGAGGTCATGTAGGGGTCGAAAGGTACATGCCAGCTTCCATCCGCATTTTTGCCACGGATAAAACCTGTTGATTGGTCAAAGAGCAGTTTATATGCTTGTGCTCTTTTCATAAAGAGGTTGTAGTCGTCGGTCTTGCCAAGTTTCTTAGCTACCTGTGCAATGCACCAATCATCATAAGCATATTCGAGGGTTATGGTTACACTATAGCTGCCGCTGTCTTGCGGCAGGTAGCCGTATTTTATATAATCCTGTGTTCCCCTTATATGCTGGAAGGCGCTCTTTTTCATTGCTGCATATACACGCTCTGCATCAAGGCCGTCTGTGTTTTTCAGTAAGGCATCTGCAAGCACGGGTACGGCATGGTAGCCGCTCATGCAGCCGGTTTCAAATGTGCTGAGGTCCCAAACGGGGAGCAGGCCGTTCTCATCGCTGAATGCAAGCATACTGTTGAGTATGTCTGTATTCCGTTCGGGTTGGGTGAGGGTGAACAAAGGATTAAGCCCTCTGAACGTATCCCAAAGAGAGAAAACAGTATAGCGTTGCCCCTTCTTCATTTTCAGTATTTTCCCTTTCGCGTTCCTGTATTGGCCATCAGCATCAGAGTATATTACCGGAGCCATGCAGGTATGGTACAGGCCGGAATAAAAAATGCGTTTCAGCCGCTCGTCGGTTGTCTTCACCTGTATCTTCGCCATTTCATGTTCCCATTTTTGCGCGGCGTTTTTCTGCACTTTATTAAAATCCCATCCGTCTATTTCTTTCAGTGCAAGCAAGGCTTTATCGGTACTTACGCTGGAGAGTGCTACCTTCATCAGTATAGGTTTTCCATCTAGGTCTGTAAAAATAAGTTCTCCGTTCTCTACTTTTCCTTTGCCACCTTTCCCGTCTTTAAATCTTGCTACATTGTAAGTATGCAGTTTGGTGAAAGGCACAGAGGTGCGGGCCGCGAAATATACCCGCTGCACATTGGCCCAGCCTGTGGAATATCTGTACCCTACAACGGTAGAGTCGTTAAGGCTGACAATTGCCGATTCGGTGGTGCTGTCATAATTGATCATAAACCCCATATTGAACAGTACCACCGGCTTGCTGCCTTTGGGGAAGTAGTATTGGTGCAGGCCGCATCTTTCTGTTGCGGTGAGCGATATTTTGATACCGTTGCTGAGTGTTACGCTGTAAAAACCTAAGCCCGCTACTTCATTTTTATGGCTGAATTTCACTTTGAAATGTGCAGCCGTATCGGGTATGGCATCCGTATTGGGCATCACGGAAATATCACACCAGTCGCCGCAGCCGGTGCCGCTGAGGTGTGTGTGGCTAAAACCCGCTATATTCGAATCGCCGTAATTATAACCGCTGCACCAGTCCCACCCCTCCGTGCCATTATCAGGGCTTAACTGCACCATCCCGAAAGGCACCGTAGCGCCGGGGTAGGTGTGGCCGTGGCCTCCGGTACCAATGAAGGGGTCAACGAAAGTGGAGGGGGATTGGGCGTAGCAAGTAGAATTAAAAAAAATTCGGGTAATAAAAGCAGTGGTAAATATTTGCGTTCTCCAAAAAGAATTTCTGTTTAATCCTCGCATTTTATTGTTTTTAAGGAATTAGTAAATCACATAAAACAATAAAAGTAACAGGTTTTTCTTTTAGTGCATAAATTTAATGACAGCCAGCAATATACCCGTACAGGCAATTATGATACCAACTGTCCATTTGAGATTGTTGCGGAAACCACGCTCCATATCAACCTTAAAATTGAGAATATCTTCTTTGAGCAGAAGTGCGTCCTCTTTTATTGCAAGAGTATCTTGTTTGTCTTTACCTTCCGAAACAACCATAATGCAAAATTTACATGAAGATAATACGAATTATATAAACCAGGATAATCTATTTATTCATATTTTTATGCAAATATTACTCAATGCGGGTTATTAAAAAATTCCTGTTCATTTTTATACCGGTTTGCATTTCGTCAGTTTGCTATGGGCAACGAAGTGAAAGTGAGGCTTATCATGTGTTATCTACATGGGCAATTGATTCCATGATCAAATCAAATGAAATTTTGAATGACCATAAATACGCAACTATTGAACAAAAATTGGTGAATACACCGCAATTTAAGCAGCTATTCAGCAGTGCTTTATCCGAGGCTTTAGCGAAAGGATATACCAATGAAGAAATGGAGGACTATGTTGAGCATTTCGGCAATATCTCTGATGCGTTGACATTAAAAAGAGGCAGGCATTTATTTGTTACTTGCGGTAATGATAATACAGCTCGTTATCACTTGTACAATATTCTAAGGCTTTCATACAAAACGCTGAACCGGGGGGCTTTTTTACATGCCTATCTCAATTTTTTCGATAATGATGAAAGTTTTTATCCAAAATACATTTCCTTAAACGGATTGGAACAATTGAACCTTGACATTTCTAACTTATTATTTGGGACACTGCTGAATACAGAAAATTGGAGTGGTACAAACCACTATTGGCCTTACTCATGGTCAAGTTTTAGATTTTATGCAATCGAGGATAATATAAGTGAGGCAAAAAATTCGGAACTATTAATGAAGCAAATGATAGAAATGGTCAAGGACAAGGAACTTGATCTTTATAACCGGGTACTGCTGTGTAAAATCTATATGGCCTGTATTGAAAGGATGACTGATAAAGGAAAGAAAATGCAAAATACCCTGATACTGAAAAAAGCGATTGCCACTTTACCTGTGTACTATGCAAAACAAATAAAAATCCCGAAAGTTTAATTCAACAATTGCCATTATGAACAGACGCCGCTTTGTAAAACAAACATCACTTGCTACATCAGCCATATTACTTTCTAAGTACACTGCGGCATGGGGTGGCGAGCAAACTTTTCCCGTTGTCCGGGTAGCGGAAAGTGAAAGAAATTTTACGAGCAAGGCGGTGGAAAAACTGATAGCGGAGGTGAAAGCTAATATTGGCAATAAAGAACTGGCATGGCTGTTTGAGAATTGCTTCCCCAATACTTTAGATACAACAGTTGATTTCAGCATAGTTGATGGCAAGCCCGATACTTATGTGATAACGGGCGACATAGACGCTATGTGGCTGCGCGATTCATCGGCGCAGGTATGGCCTTACCTGCCCCTATGCAAGGAAGATGAAGAGTTGAAGCAAATGATAAAGGGCGTTATCAACAGGCAGACAAGGTGCATACTAAAGGACCCTTACGCCAATGCTTTTTACAAAAATGAACATAAGTCAAGCCCCTGGAAAACCGATGATACCAAAATGCAGCATGGCATACATGAGCGCAAGTGGGAGATAGACAGCCTTTGCTACCCCATAAGGCTGGCGCATGGATACTGGAAAGCCACAGGCGATACCTCGCCCTTTGATGCGCAATGGGTAGCGGCAATGAAGCTGGTATTGAAAACATTCAGGGAGCAGCAGCGGGTTGACGGGAAGGGGCCTTATAGTTTTATGCGCAAAACAGAGTATGCAACAGATACCGTACCTATGGGCGGCTATGGCTTCCCGGTGCGCCCCAACGGGCTTATCTGCTCCATGTTCCGGCCAAGCGATGACGCAACTATTTATCCTTACCTCGTGCCTTCCAATTTATTTGCGTTTGCCTGCCTGGGACATCTGGTAACGCTGGTAGGAGCAGCAAAAGCTGACATCAATACCGATGCTATTGATGAACTGATGAACCAGGTAGCGACAGGCATAGATGATGACGGAAAAATAAAGACGAAAAAGTGGGGCGAGATATTTGCGTATGAAGTGAACGGCTATGGCAGCTACAACCTGATGGACGACGCCAATGTGCCTTCGTTGCTGTCGTTAAGCTACCTTATTCCCGGTATGAAGGACGACCAGGTATATAAGAACACAAGAAAGTTTGTGCTGTCGGAAGATAACCCTTTTTTCTTTAAAGGTAAGGCAGGGGAAGGTATTGGCGGCCCGCATGTGGGCATGGACAGTATCTGGCCTATAAGTATTATAATGCGCGGCCTTACCAGCACCGATGATACCGAGATAAAAATGTGCCTCGGCCTGCTGCAACGTTCCCATGCCGGTACGGGTTTCATGCACGAGTCTTTCAACAAAGACGATGCTACCAGATATACCCGTTCCTGGTTTGCATGGGCGAATACATTGTTTGGGGAGTTTGTGTGGAAGGTGTACAGGGAAAGGCCGGAGTTGTTAAACCCCTGACCCCTAAAGGGGGACCACAATTTAACTATTGATCTTTATACCAGCTACAGGTAACAATTTAGCAATTTTATTATTATTGCTACTTCAATAAGGTTAGGCAGTATGGGGAAGCCCCTTTAGGGTTTGGGGTTATTGGGTAACATGGGGAAGGCCCTTCAGGGGTTTGGGGTTATTGGGTAACATGGGTAAGCCCCTTTAGGGGTTTGGGGTCCACGCCAGCGCACTCGCTCCCAAAATTGCAGCATCCGCGTCAGGCAGGGCGGATTGCAGCAGGGTTACTTTGTTTTTGTAAATATGGAGGAGGTTATCTTCCATATGCTTGTGAACGGGCTTTATAAGTATGTCTCCGGCATTGGCGAGGCCGCCAAAGAAAATGATGGCCTGCGGCGAGGTAATGGCTACCATATCGGCTAAAGTCTGTCCAAGTATTTTACCGGTATATTCAAAAAGTTCCAGGGAGAACGCATCACCATTTTGAGCAGCATCCTGTATCATCTTTGCGGTTAGGTTGCCTTTATGGTTTCTAAGCGTTGTTTCATCGTTTCGTTCCTCCAGCCATTGTTCTGCCGTTATCACTATACCGGTTGCGGAGGCGTATCTTTCTAAGCAGCCATTTCGCCCGCAATTACATTTTCTGCCATCCCTTACAGCTATTACATGGCCAAGTTCCCCGGCCAATCCGTCGTGGCCGTAGATCATTTGCCCGTTTGCCACAAAGCCGCTGCCTAAGCCTGTGCCAAGAGTAACCATTATAAAATCCTTCATCCCTTTTGCCGCGCCATATATCATCTCGCCTATGGCAGCGGCATTGGCGTCGTTTGTGAGTGTGGTTTTTATCCCTGTTGTGTCAGTTATCAGTTTTGCCAGTGGTATTACACCCTTCCACGGCAAATTAGGGGCGAAGACAATTTCCCCGGTGAAAAAATTGCCGTTTGGCGCGCCAATGCCAACGCCAACAATATCTGAATCGCCTGCGGCTGCTATTACCTGCGCCAAGTTTTTGGTAAGTTCAGCCACATAATCTTCTACAGTGGGATGCCCAACCGTTGACATACGCCCTTTAGCGATGATATGCCCATCGGCATTAACTATGCCAAAGGAAGTATTTGTTCCGCCAATGTCAATGCCTATAGATAGTTGTTGTGTCATAAAAACTTATTCAAGTATTCTTTCTAATTTTTGCAGCCAATCATTAAAATGTGGACAAGTCTTCCGCATTGCTTCAATACCAATATCCTGTGCGATCAATGAACCCCATACAGGTTTGTCATCGTCATAAATGGGATAATGTTTTATTATTCTTTTTGAAGGAGAGGAATGTTGCCCCTGGTTTACATCTTCAGGGTTAAGTCCAGTTATATCAGCGTTTAATTTGCTTAGTGTATTTGCATTGTATAAATTTATGAATGCCGAATGGATAGAAGCAGTATCTACCAATAACAGCGCTTCATATTCATGCAATTGTATGTAGGGAATAAAACGGGGAAAAGATACAAATTCTTCTTTTAGTTTATTTTCCAGGTATAATACTTTGTATAATCCATCATGTTGGGATTCTAACCCTATCATCCAATCTGGTTTATCATGGTACGGAAAACCATATAGATCAACCATAGTTGTTACCCAACAGTCATATTGTTCCTGTGATTCAAGCAACCATAATTTTATATCTTTTAATAAATGTTCGATATTATCCAGGCCACCTCTATACACCCGGTTTTTTCTCCGGTCTCTGCGGGTAGTTATGCTATGAGCATCAACATAAATTCCCTTTTTTGCGAAATAATCTTTTAAGACATCATCTACAAAATTTTTTTCTGTCGGGCCTTCAGTTACAATATGTATTCTTGCCATTATGGTTGTCCTCCAAAAACATTTTTTTCCCAAAGTTCACTTAATGAATATTCATCCATCCACAGTTCTAATTCAGTAGCAGAAAGCCGTTTAAATTCAGAAGCTCTTTGTTTACGTTCAACAACAATAATATCTTCCGGTTCAAACATATCTACTAAGGCAGGAGATTGGGTAGAAATGAATAACTGACAATACCGGGATGCAGTTTTAATTAATCCTGCCAGAGACTCAATTGCCGAAGGATGCAAGCCTAATTCCGGTTCATCTATAAACATCACTGCCGGTAAGGATCGTGGATGTTGAGCAAGCAAAGCTACCAACGCAATAAAACGAAGCATGCCATCTGAAGCCTGCGTAGCGTCAAATATTTTGGGAGAATTCAATTCTTTCCACCTTAGCAGCACAGAACCACGCTCATTCTCTAAAATAAAGTCGTCAAAAAAAGGCACGATAATTCGTATATGCTTCACTATTCGTTTATAATCATCAGGGTATTCCTGGTATAACCTAAAGAGAAAACTTCCAAGATTATTTCCATTTTCTTTTAGCCACTTTCCATCGCTTACTGCCCATCTGTTACGAATAGGAGATTTAGGAGAAGTATTATGAAATTGATAGACAATAACTTTACGTAAAAGATTGAAGATTGAGTTGACAGTTTTATCAGTGCTTGTTTTCTCATACAGTTTAGATTCTTTATGTCCTGCACCAAAATCAATCCAATTTGGATTTACCGCTCCGTAATCTTTTCTTGAAAAACGAACTTTTTCTTCAGCAAAAAACAAAATATCCCCGGAGCCATGTACCAGCCTCGAATAATATTCATTTAAACCCAAGTCAGTTTCTAATATTATGTCAGTCTCAATTTCGCGTGTAGTTTCTGACCCATCAAATAGCAAAGCAGAAGCATAACCGGCATCTGCAATAAAATTCTGGAACTGGTCAACTGAACTTACACACCAGCCAAGCATCCTGAAAAAACTGATAAAGTTCGATTTTCCAGCACCATTTGAGCCAATGAGAATATTAATTTGCGAAGGCTTAAAATCATCCAATCGTTGAATGCTTTTATATCCCCTGATCGTTAATGACTTTATTTTTGCCATAGTATTTTATTCTGCCGTTCTAAAAAAATACGGAGAGTGAACAAAATTAAACAAATCCTTCTTTCATCCTCAATATACAGATAACTTTGTTGTTCTTAGTAACTACCCCAATAAAATATTATCAATCAGCCGTATCTCCCCGATCTTTGCGGCTATAAGCGCTACCATAGGCGTTTCACCGCTGTATTCTTCCAGTAATTTCAGATCTTTTGCGTCTGCCAATGCCACGTATTCGGGCACAAAGCCTTTTGCAGCCAGCAGGTCTTCACATTGCTTTCTTACCATTTCAAAACTACTTGTATATTGCTTGGATTCAATGGATACGAGGCACTGGTAAATAACGGCAGCTATTGCTCTTTGCGGTTCCGTAAGCCTGCGGTTGCGCGAACTCATGGCCAGCCCATCTGCTTCCCTTTTGGTTGGGCAGATAACCACTTGTACATCTTCTCCCATCATGCCAATTAACTTGCGGATCACCATGCACTGCTGGTAATCTTTTTGTCCGAGGTAGAGATTTTGCGGTTGCACTATTTCGAGCAACCGGGCTACTACCTGCCCTACACCTTTGAAATGGCCTGGCCTGTTGGCTCCTTCGAGAATGGTATCAAGGTAGCCGAAGTCGTAGGTCTTCACCGTGCTTTCCCCACCGGGGTATATTTCATCCACAGAGGGCAAAAACAGCACATTGCAACCGGCCTTTAGCAATAGCTCAATATCATCTTCGGTGGACACCGGGTACTTTTCAAAGTCTTTTTTATCGTTAAATTGGGTGGGATTTAAAAAAATACTGCATACCGTGAGCATACCATCGGTAGTGGCTCTTTCTATAAGAGACAGGTGTCCGGCATGTAGTGCACCCATAGTAGGAATGAAGCCAGTATTGGCTCCCGCTGCTTTTTGTTCGGATAAGTATTTTTTTATATCTGGTATCTTTTTAAAGATGATCATTTGGCCTGTATTTGAAATTGGCGGAAGAAAATTGAATTAAAACAAAGAAGTCTGAATACCGGTATTTTTCATTTCAGCTTGCCTGCGGTCTTCCCATAATTTCTTTTTATAAGAATCATATAATTGCGGCCAATTATCAGCATTTGCCAGGTCAATTTCATACCATCCCCATTCATCCAGAAATTTATCATCATCCCTGGTACGTTTACCAATATGCCTCAGTATAAATCTTGCATATTCATCATTACGCCATTTCAATTCTTCGGGTATCTCAATCTTGGCTGCTAATTCGCAGTCATAATGCCGATATCCGGATCCTTCCTGGCCGTTTCTATGGTTAAAACAGTCTAATTTAGTATAAACTTCATATTCGGAGTATAACCTTAAAAAATACTCTTTTGGATTATTAAGGTTCCTGAAGAAACATAATTTTGTATTTATTGCAGCCATTATATCCAGCTTTTAGTAAGGGTATCAATTTTTTTCATTTGCTCAATTGTAAAGGCAAGAACCCTTATTGTTGCCGATATGTTCTCTGCCTCCTCAATGTGAAACTCTCTGCCTTTCCGGTCTTTAAAGTAGTGTTCAAGCACCCGGTATCCACCAATATAAAAATCGTAAACTTCCATTGGCACATTATGGAAGTAATGAGTTTTGGTTATATAAAGTTTCCCGTTTTTTTTATCCGGTACAAAGTTAGGCTTTTCAACAATTGCTGTTCCTTCTCCCATAAAAACCCCATAAGGAAGATGATCCTGTTTATCCTTCAATATATGAGCATCTATTAGTTCAATACCTAATGCTGCTAATTTTTTGAAAAGTTTTTTATCAGATGTGAATGGAATTCTGGGGAAATCTATTTTTAAAAATTCAGCATACTTTTTACGATAAGCCAGGCTATGAAGAATGGAATAGATGTATCCAAAGATATATTCGGGCAATAAGCCTTTACCGAATAATGCGTCTATGTATTTCCTGAAATCGGGTGTAAAATTTTCTTCTTTAATTATTTCCTTTAATTCATCTTTTCCTAGTGAAGCATTAATATAAATATAGAGAGGGAATAGCTGATTTGCTTCTTTAGTCGCAGTTGATATTGCACACATCTCCGCAATTATATCCGTACAAAAAGCATGTCTAAATTCATTTCTTGAAAGTTGTCTTGGGATAAGCAATCCAACATTATCGTATAGCATATTGCTATTAACTTTCATTTGTGGCCTGCTATGAAAACCAGAATTATTACCGGTAAAATAGGTAATTCTTTTATCAAAAGGTCGGTAAAGGATTATTCGGAAATATTTTGGATTTGATTGTGTTTTCACAACATCATTCTTTGCTTTGAGAGCGGTCCAATTACTGGTATCCTCACCAATTTTTAACGATTCCTTTATCTTTTCAATTGTTTTTTCTTCAAATAATTTCAATGTCTTTTCTAAAGAACTTTGTTCAAAATGAATAGTTACGGCATCATTCCCTGTCATTAATGGTAAACTGCTAATTTTGAAAATATCTTTAATGGAGAAAAATTTGTAGTACTCATTTCCGTATTTTTCATTTCGTGGGATAAAAAAATAATAAGGAGATTTAGGAAAAAGTTCTTGCCATTTTATTGATTTTAAGTTTTCGCTATAACTAAGCAGATACTTTTCTTTTCGAGTTCCCCAGAAATCGGAATAAAAAACCTTTTTGGGAATACCTGTTCTTTTTATGAAAAAAGAAATTGAAACACCTTGTTCTATATCAAATACATTCTCGTCTTTAATTACATTTTTTGGTTTATTCCCGTCTTTTTTAGCACTTCCGTGTAAATTGATAAAATATAATTGGTCAAATGAATTTAATAAACTTTGCCTCATTCCGCGAAAAGTAGTGTTGTCTAAAAAAGAATGGTTTGTTATTATACCAACAATTCCTTCATCAATTCTATCCATTTTGTCCTGTGCAAACCTGATAAATTTTACATAGTCATCCCGAAACCAATTTTGTTTTTCGTTAAAATATTCACCATCTACGTATTTGTACGAATCAACTAAATTAACTACCCACTCTCCATTATTTTTTGATTTCTTACTGTATGGGGGGTTACCTGTTATTACGAGTATTGGTTTATCTTTTACATTTTGCGCCTGCTTGCTTTCTTCAGTTAATGCAGGCAATAGTGGGATTTTTATCTGGCTGGGTACAGGGTCCAATGTATTGGTTAAATAAACCTGCAAACGTTCTTTTGGTTTTAAATTGTAGCCATTGTCTTTGAGAAATTGAGACAGTTTTAAATGAGCGATGGTGTAAGGGGCTATTAAATATTCAAAGCCAAAAAGATTTTTTAGGACGTGTTCTTTAATAATAAGTTCCTTCATTCCTGAGCCTTTTGGCAGCTTATCAAATATCTGCTGCACTACTTCTACTAAAAATGTTCCTGTTCCGGTGGCAAAGTCAAGTACAGTTACTTTTTTACGGTCTCCAAGCCCTTCTTTAATATTGAACGTATCAATAAGAATATCGTCTATTGCGCGCACAATAAAATTTACTACAGGCGGTGGAGTATAATACACGCCTTTTGCTTCACGTAGTTTTTTATCATAAGCTGCAAGGAAATTTTCATAGAAATAAACATAAGGATCTTTAACGGGAAGATTGTCTTTATCCTTACGTTTTTTGGTAAATGATAATGAATTTTGTATTTCGTCAAGATCAAGGTTATTCATTATTGTTATTACTTCTTCCACTATCCACCTGGTTTCAGTATATTCTTCCCTTTTCAACTCTTTGAGAAAATCAACCAGTTCCTTAATCAGTTCGAAAGTAGTAGGTATATAATCCCAGGCATTATTCAGGCTTACTTTTTTTATGCCTGCATTAAGTTTGGCAAGGAATAAGCCATAAACAAGGTTTTGAGCAAATGCATCTGAAAATTCACTGACACTAAGTTCGTGAAAAACGAATGTTTTAAAAGTTTCGTATAGTTGGTATAGCCTGCCTTCGATATGTACCTGCTCTTGCCGAATAAGTTCGTCCAGTAAAAATTCTTTCAGCAGTTTTGCTCTTATGGCTAATGCTTCTGCTAATTTTTTTGAATCTGCAATTTCTTTTGGCGGCTGAGAAAGAAAAGATTTTATCAGTTGCCCAACTGCATCTGTTTTGGATTTATCAAGTTTGGTACGTTTATTTCCAAGATCAGTTAAAAAACATAGTGTTTCTCTTTTTTGAACTTGCCCTTCTTTTATCCAAATCCAATCAATGTAGTTAGTGAGCAGAATATTATCAGAAAGGGATTGATATTTTTTTACCTGGTCGCTTTTTATGGTTTTGTCAAGATTCTCTTCAATCTTTTTATTTTCAACGTAACCAATTATGCTTTCGGTATGTGTAATTTTAAAGTCTGGAGAACCAAATTTGCCCTCACGTTTAGGTTCATGTAGAATTTTAATTTTCTCACCGGCCAAACTTTCCAACAATTCTTTCAATGCATCACGATGTGAATGTTCAGTTATTTCTTCAATCTTGAAAGATTGCAAGGATTTAAAATATTTATCAAAATCAGCCATTCATTTGCTACTATAAAGTTTTGTAAAATAAGCAAAAATAAGTGACAATATTGCGACGATAAAAAACTGTGAATAGATTGTTAGTAAGTAGTGCGAATTGGTTTACTGACTTGTTTGTTTATACAAATATCATAAACAAAGTTGTTATATTAATGAAATTTTGCACTGCACTTATATTTTCGTAATTTTGCAGACTATTTCAAATTATCTGAACCAATAATTAACTTTTACCGCATGTCTGCAGACACAAAGAAACGTGTTTTAATCATTGCCAACGAACTATCTCCCTATACCGAGTTTACTGATTTTGCGCAGATACTCAACAAACTGGCAATCAAGACTTTTGATTCCGGCCTTGAGGTACGCGTAATCATGCCCCGGTTTGGGGTTATTAATGAGCGCCGGCACCGCTTGCATGAAGTGGTGCGGCTCTCCGGCATCAATGTAATTATTGATAAGGACGACTACCCGCTTATCATCAAGGTAGCCTCGTTGCCCAATGCCCGCCTGCAGGTTTACTTCATGGACAATGAAGATTATTTCAAACGCAAAGCAGTATTCCGCGACGACCAGGACAATTTCTTTGATGATAATGCCGAGCGCATGATCTTCTTCTGTAAAAGCGCCTTAGAGACGGTAAAAAAATTCGGATGGCCGCCGCATGTTATTCATTGCCACGGCTGGATGACCTCGTTAATACCCCTTTACCTGAAAACTACTTATAAGAAAGAGCCTGTATTCGGTTATTCAAAAATAATTTACACCGCGCAATCAAACCAGTTTAAGGAAAAGCTGAACCCTAACTTTATGAAGAAAGCGCTTATCAGCGCCGAAATAAAAGATAAGGACCTTGACCCATACAGGGACGGTACCAATGCCGCGTTGACAATTGGCGCGGGTAAGAACGCTGATATAGTGGTCTTCGGGTCGGAAAAAATAGACAAAAAAGTGATGGACGAACTGAAACCAGGACGGTATAAAAAAGTGCTGAAGTATGAACCGGAATGGAAAGAAGATGTAACGCCTCTTTTAGAGCTATATAAAAGCTTAACAGAGTCTTAGTATTTCTTTTGTCATCTTAGCCATAAATTTTACATTTTGAAGCATCAATTCTTTTGCCGCAAGGCGTTAATAATACTTGTACTTATAGTTGCTCTTATCCAGGCCGGCTGCAGGGAAAACACGCTTATCAGTTCCAAGGTGTCTCCATCGGCCAATGCGATCAATGTATTCCAATACACCTTTACCAATTTAATAACCCATACCTTTTATTCCGATTCGGCTATAACAAGCACCAATATCGGTGGTGTAGGCATTTACCAGGGCGTAGGCTCTATCACCGACCCTTATTTCGGCACCATGACCGGAGCCACTTATTTCCAGGTACTGTGTACCGATTTTACTCCCGGTTTTTTTGTCGGGGACTCCGTAGATTCGGCAGTGCTGATACTTCCTTATGGCGGACTTACTTATGGTGATTCACTTAACCAGTCTTTGACACAAACCTACCAGGTGTTTTACCTGCAGGATACTATGGGGCTTGCCACCACTTATTATTCCAACAGCACAAAGCCTATTGACGCGGTGAACCCTCTCAGCGATCCTACTACGGTAAATCTTTACAATATCAGGGATTCTTTCCTGCTCAATATACTACCTGCAAATTATTCTGCATTACGTATAAGATTGAAGTTGCCTGTACTTATGCCACTTCTTAATAATGCCCTGAATGTACTTACCAACAGCATTAACCCGGTGCAGGATTTTCTGAATGCCTTTAACGGTATTTGCGTAAGAGTGGCTGATACCCGGCAATTTGCAAATGCCATGCCCTATTTTGAACTTGACGGCACAAGCACCTATTCGGAGGCAAGCATACTTGTGTTTTACCACCCGGCAGGAACCGTTGTTGATTCAGATTATGTTGAGCCGTATTATTTTAACACAGGCGCCTGTGCGCACTTCAACAGTATTACGAGGTCTTATAAGAGCAGCCCTGTAAACGCTTTATACCACAGCACTGCGGCAAATGACAATATTATTGCGCTGCAAAACCAGCCCGGGGCAAGTATTGATGTTATTATTCCGGGCCTGCACAATTTACCGGCAGGTGTTATTAATAAAGCAGAACTCCAGCTTACTTTATTACCCGCGTATAATTCTATTTATTCTTCCAATGATACCCTTGTGCCGCCTGAAAAATTAACTCCTTTGGGTATTGGCATGAAAAACTATCCTTCCGGTGTAGGATTGGGCGTACCTTATGAGATCGCTGATTTTTATCCACTTACCAGCACCTCGCCGCTTACCGTACTTGATGGCTACCTGCATACTAATTTACCTGCAAACCCCACGCTGCAGGTATTCACCGTTGATATACCGAGGGAGGTAATGGCGTCAATAGCAGCTAAGAATGACACCATACACCTGCATATAACGGGTACGAACGATTATTACGGTGCGTTTCATATGGTTGCGGGTGGTGGAAATTATGGCGTGGGTACGGCAGATTCGATATACCGCGCTAAATTAAATGTCGTATATTCGAAACTGACTAACTAAGCGAATTATGTGTGGCATTGTAGGTTATATTGGCAAAAAAGAAGCCTTCCCGATACTGATAAACGGCCTGAAAAGGCTGGAATACCGTGGTTATGACAGCGCCGGCATAGCTTTATTGAACGGCGGTATGACCATTTTCAAGAAGGCGGGCAAAGTAAGCGAACTTGAAAAGATAGTTGATACCCGCCATCTTAGCGCCAATATCGGCATTGGCCATACCCGGTGGGCCACGCATGGCGAGCCTAACGATATAAACGCTCACCCCCACCTATCGCAATCAGGGAACCTTGCCGTTATCCACAACGGTATCATAGAGAATTACTCCTCCATAAAAGAAGAGCTTACCAAGAGAGGTTATACTTTCCGCTCGGATACAGATACTGAGGTATTGATAAACCTGATCGAGGAAGTGCAGAAGACCGAGCAGACCACGCTGGATAATGCGGTGCGTATTGCCCTTAACGAAGTGGTAGGAGCGTATGCCATAGTGGTGCTGAATAAAAATAATCCCGACCAGCTTATTGCAGCCCGTAAAGGCAGCCCGCTGGTGATAGGTATAGGCGATGATGAGTTTTATATCGCGTCGGACGCTTCCCCTATCATAGAATATACGAAAAACGTGGTGTACCTGGAGGAACAGGAGTATGTAGTTATTAACCGCGACGGTAATTATGTGATCCGCACACTCGGTAATGTGGAGAAATCGCACGAGATCAAGAAGCTCGAATTTTCTCTTGAATTGATTGAGAAGGGTGGTTTTGAACACTTCATGCTCAAAGAGATATACGAGCAGCCAAAGGCTATTGAAGATTCATTGCGCGGGCGTATGAACGCGCAGCAGGGGTGGATAAAGCTGGGCGGCCTCAATGAATACATAAACCGTATAGACAATGCAGAGCGTTTTATCATCACTGCCTGCGGCACGTCATGGCATTCCGGCCTGATAGGTGAATACCTGATAGAGGACCTGGCCCGTGTGCCGGTAGAAGTGGAGTACGCTTCGGAATTCCGGTACCGTAATCCTATAATTAATGAAAGCGATGTGGTTATAGCCATTTCCCAATCTGGGGAAACCGCCGATACCCTCGCCGCCATATCCCTTGCCAAAGACCGCCGCGCGCTTATATACGGCGTATGCAATGTTATCGGCTCCTCTATAGCCCGCGCATCGCACGCAGGCTCTTATACCCATGCAGGGCCTGAGATAGGGGTTGCTTCCACTAAAGCATTTTCTACACAGATCTCCCTCATTACGCTTATTGCGTTGCAGTTGGCAATGGTGAAAGGCACTATACCAACATCTAAACTGCGGGAGATACTCTATGAGCTTGAAAATATTCCTAAGAAAATAGAAGAGACCTTGCTGCTGGACGCGCAGATAAAAGAGATAGCCGCCATATACATGAACGCTACCAACTTCCTGTACCTGGGCAGGGGCTACAACTTCCCGGTGGCGCTGGAAGGGGCGCTGAAGCTGAAAGAAATATCTTACATACATGCAGAGGGCTATCCTGCCGCTGAAATGAAACATGGCCCCATAGCGCTTATTGATGAGAATATGCCCGTGGTATTCCTCGCCACTAATAAGAGCGCTTACGAAAAAATCGTATCGAATGTGCAGGAAGTAAAGGCTCGTAAAGGCAAGATAATCGCCGTAGTACACAAGGGCGATACCCACATCCGCGCCCTCGCCGACCACATCATAGAAGTGCCGGAGACGGAGGAAATACTATCCCCGCTCATTACCATAGTACCCCTGCAACTGCTGGCCTACCACATAGCTATAATGCGCGGCTGTAATGTGGACCAGCCCCGCAACCTTGCCAAGTCTGTGACGGTGGAGTAATACCAATTGTACATCATATTATCCCGCGAAAGTTCTCTCGCAGAGGCGCAAAGGCGCAGTCCTCATATAATGTTTTTAAGTTCGCAAAGGCGTAATCCAATGCAGAATTTTTGATGTTTATTTGGTATAAGTAAGTGCCAATGCCACTATGAAAGTGGATGAATGCACAAGGAAACTTCATTCCTGTTCTTTTTATCTTTCTTTTAACATGCCGTGGTTTTGTTTTTATCAGCTTAGGAAACAAAAACCAACGCTATGAAAAAGAGAATAATCGTGTCGTTACTTTTAGCGCTAATGAGCATGGGTGGCAATGTTAACGCTGCTAAGTTTCACCTTAGTAAGGAGGCGTACCGTCGTTATTTAGTCACGCGTACACGCCCATACATGAATCCGAACTATAATTATTATACGGCGATCAAGGTAAATTACGTCAGGCCGCAAACGCCATGCAGATAAAGGGTTAGTAACTAAAGTTTTCTTTTAGCTTTTGTTTAACAAGCCGTGGATAGCTTTTTATACCTATCAGGTGAACTAAAAAAATCAATGATTATGAAAACGAGAATTATTACAGCGATACTGGCAGCTTTCATCAGCTTCGGTACATTCAGCAGCGTGAGCGCAGCAGACTGGCATCACCACCATCACCATCATCATCACCATCCGCACAACAGGTAGGCTTTTGCGTAAATGTGTGTTTGAATACCGGGATAAATGTTCCACTATGGGGATGTTTTTCCCGGTTTTTTATTTACAATAAAAATGGAAAGTTGTAATGCACGCAAGTAATTCATAAATTGCACCCTATTCATAAATTTTAAAACGCTAAACTCAAAAATGTCTTATCTATTTACATCAGAATCGGTATCCGAAGGGCATCCAGATAAAGTCGCGGACCAGATATCAGACGCGCTTGTTGATAACTTTCTTACGTGCGACCCGCAATCGAAAATTGCCTGTGAAACCCTTGTTACTACCGGCCAGGTAGTATTGGCAGGCGAAGTAAAATGCAACACTTATATAGATGTGCAAACCATAGCCCGCGAAGTGATAGCCCGTATAGGCTACACCAAGAGCGAGTATATGTTTGAAGCCCATTCCTGCGGCGTACTCTCTGCCATACACGAGCAGAGCGCCGACATAAACCAGGGTGTGGAAAGAAAGAAAAAAGAAGACCAGGGCGCGGGCGACCAGGGTATGATGTTTGGCTATGCCACCAATGAAACGGACAATTACATGCCCCTCGCGCTTGACCTCGCGCACAACCTGTTGTTACAGCTTTCAGCCATTCGGAAGGAAGGTAAACAAATGAAATACCTGCGGCCAGACGCTAAAAGCCAGGTGACGCTTGAATACAGCGATGATAACAAGCCGGTGCGCATAGACGCTATTGTTATCAGCACCCAGCATGATGATTTCGCGGAAGAAAAAGCCATGCAGGAAAGGATAACCAAGGATGTAAAGAGCATATTGATACCCCGTGTATTAAAAAGCTATCCACAACATAAACACCTTTTCAACGACAAGATAAAATACCATGTGAACCCCACCGGTAAATTTGTGATCGGCGGGCCGCATGGCGATACGGGGCTTACGGGCCGCAAGATAATTGTGGACACCTATGGCGGTAAGGGCGCACATGGCGGCGGCGCATTCTCCGGTAAAGACCCAAGCAAAGTGGATCGTTCTGCAGCCTATGCCACACGCCACATTGCCAAGAACTTAGTAGCTGCCGGCGTGGCCGATGAGATACTGGTACAGGTTTCCTACGCTATCGGCGTGGCACAGCCTATGGGTATTTATGTGCAGACCTATGGTACCGCTAAAGTAGGTATGAGTGATGGGGCAATAGCAAAGATAGTGAGCGAGGTGTTTGATATGCGCCCATACTTTATTGAAGAGCGACTGAAGCTGCGCCAGCCTATGTATAGCGAGGCCGCAGCCTATGGCCACATGGGCCGGGTGCCGCAAACGGTGACCAAAACCTTCAAAAGCGCAGACGGCAAAACCAAAAATATGAAGGTGGAACTGTTTACGTGGGAGAAGCTGGATTATGTAGCCAAAGTAAAAAAAGCATTTAAGCTGAAATAATACCAATTATACATCAGATGAGTGCACGAAAGAATCTCTCGCAAAGGCGCAAAGACGCAGTTTCCAGGTGGCGGTTTTAAGTTCGCAAATGTGTTTACGATGCAGATATTCGAAAGCTATACTGTGTATATCATCTGTTTTTTCCTGAACCACATAGAAGTCTGTCAGACTTCTATGTGGTTTTTTATTTCATTATGGCTTCAAATTTCTTTGCGCTGTCTGGTTTTCCCATCTTGTTCCAGGCCATTACTATGTAGGAGTATTCGTTTTTGTTATTCGGGTTCAGCGTTAGTTCTTTGTGAAAGGTTGCTATTGCGGCCTGGTATTGCCCGGTGAAGATATAGGACCGTCCGAGGTTGGAAAGGGCATTGATATTGTTGGGGTTCAGCGACAATGTTTTTGTAAATTGCTCAATTGCCTGCGGGTAGTTCTTCGCAGCCATATAGACGCATCCGAGATTATTTATAGCATCGGAGTTTTGGGGCCTGAGCGACACGATGATCTTTATATGGGTTTCTGCCGAGTCATAGTTTTGCTGCGCCAGGAAAGCCTCTGCAATGCCATTTTGCGCAAAGGTATATGTTGAGTCAGAAGGCTGTATCTTGTTAAAGAAGTAAATGGAAGAATCGAAATTCCTTAATTGCACATAGCTGCGGGCAATGTTGAGGTAAACAATCTTAAAATCCGGTTTCACGGCTATGCAACGTTTAAAGTAAATGATCGCGTCGTGGAATTTGCCGGTAGTAAAATAGACTGTTCCTAAATTGTTGAGTATTGTGGAGTTCTCCGGCGCCAGTTTTATGGCTAAAAGATCGTGGGCTATGGCGGAGTCGTAGATGCGCTCCCGTTCAAATACAAAGCCCAATTGTTGCTGTGTTTCCAGCCATCCCGGTATTATTTCCGCAGCTTTTCTAAGATAGCCTATGCTTTCCATATCCATCTGCCGTTGTTTGGCTGTGTCTGTTTCCTGCGGATAATCTTCTGTGGTTATGGCGTGGGCCAGCCACCAGTAAAGCCGGCCATCGTTTGGCGATTTGGCGACGTCGGCTTTGTAGAGTGTGGTATTATTTTTCCAATCGCTGTTGCGGGCTATGGCCATGCCGCTGTATATTAGGAATACCGGTATAAGGACTGCCAATACTTTCACGTTTTTTAAGACAAGAATATCTGTGGCCTGCGATCTGATAATCCATTTTTCGATGGCCAGGGCAGCAACAAGGCAGAAACCGGTGGAGGGGAAAAACAAAAAACGTTCGGCCATTTCAGCGCCGATAAGGAACGGCAGGTTGGAAAATAAAGCCAGTGTTATGAGGAAGAAGATGATAGCAAAAGCCCAGGGGTCTTTTTTGTTTTTGATAAACCTTGATATGCCAAAGAATGCGATGAATACATAAGCCGCAAGAGAAAGCAGCACCCAAATATCGTTGAAACCAGTATAGGGAATACTGTTGAATGCGTAACCGGAAAGGAGCGGGTAGGGAACCAATAATAATTTAAGGTACTTGCCCAGTATCAGCCATTCTGTGGCAATGCGCGAAGCGGCTGTGGGCGCGCGTACCAGCGCGTTGTCAATAAACTCGATAGTGGAGTTTGGTTCATTGGCGTGATACTTATCGAGGATCAGCGTTCTGATGATAAGGAAGAAAATAGTGATCATAACCGCGCCGCCTGTCATAAACACTGCCCGGCGTGTATTATTGTTTTTATAAAAAAAGAATAACAACGGGATAATGACTAAAAAAGTGACGACCGTTTCTTTTGAGAGGAATGCCAGCAGAAAGGTAAGCAGGCCAGATATTAACTGGCTTGTTTTTCCATGCTTCATATAGTTCATAAACAGGCAGAGCGACCAGAAGCTGAAGAAATAACAGAGCAGTTCATCCCTGCTTTTTATATTCGCCACTATCTCGGTATGGATGGGATGTATAGCAAACAACAATGCGGCGATAAATGCTACAGGAGTCTTCCTGCCATCAAAGAATTTATCTAAAAAAAGAAAAAGCATGATAACGCAACCTGCAAATACCAGGATATTAAAAAAGTGTCCTGCTGCGGGGCTTACGCCAAAAAGCTGCACTTCCACAGCAAACATAATCATGGATAGCGGCCTGTAAAAATCATTCTTAATAATGCCTACGCCCAAAGTGCGCGGGGTAGAAAGTATCTCTGGTATGGCTTTGATGCCTTTCATCACTATGGTATTGTCTTTCAGTACCATGCCATCATCCAGCGCATAGCCATTTGGTAAAGTGTTGGCATATACGACGAAGGAAACAACGGCAAGTAACAGACACAGGTTTTTTACAGACAACCATTGAATAGCGGGTTGTTTTTTTTCAGCTACCGTACTGTCTGCGGTGTGCTTTGCGGGAGCCTTTGGTATTGGTTTTATATTTTTCTTAGCCATAACGTTAATGTTCCCTGCATTTTATTTTATCATTGCCTTGTATTTTAATACACTGTCCATGTTACCTGATTTCTGAAAGATCATTCCCATGTAGGGAATATCATTATTGTAGTTCGGGTTAAGCGCCCGTTCCTGCCTGAAAACAGCCATAGCATCCTGGTATTTTCCTGAGAAAAAATAAGACCTGCCCAGGTTGGAATAGGCGTTAATGTTTTTTGGATTGAGCGAAATTGATTTTTTTAATTGCTCAATAGCAAGCGGGTATTTTTTGTTGGCCATATACATGCAGCCGAGGTTATTTATTACATCAGCATTATCCGGCATCAGTGTAATAACCCGTATCAGATATACTTCGGCGGAATCGAAATTTTGTTTGTTTGCATAGATCTCTGCGATGCTGCTTTGCGCAACACGAAAATTCGCATCAGATACAGGTATTTTACTAAAGTAGATTATGGCTGAGTCGAATTGTTTCGATTGCAAATAATGCCGTGCAGCGTTCATATAATTATTGTTATTCAATTTGTAAATGCGCAATATTGTGCTGTTGAGCACTTTAATAGAGTATTCAATGTCAGGAATAGGATAGTCTTCCTGGTGTTTCAGGAAATTGGTAAGAAAATAATCGGCTTTTGAAGGGTCTGTTAACAGTATTCTTTTACGGTCTTTTTCCCGCAAAATCATCATATTGTATGGTATTGGCGGAAGGTCTAATCGTTCAGGGTAATAATCACAAACTCTGATAGTGTCTGCTTTTACATGAGCCAACAGATATTCGAGACCTTGTTTATAACTGCACCCCCAATATTCTATTTCATAATTTTCGCGCAATGATTCAGGCTCGTGTGAAACAAGCTCATTAAAATATACCTGTTGGTATGGGTGATATTTGACCATGAACACAGCTGTTGATAATATTTGCAAGAGGCACAGGGACGGAACGATCAATTTATATTTACCCGGAATTTTATGGAGTATTTTGTTTAAGAAATAAATTGCAATCAGGATGAAGGATGGGAAAACAAAATAAAGATGCCTCCAATCGTTGTAGATAACCGAATGCAAAACAATTACTGCAAGTACCGGGACAAAAAAGCAGAGCAGGTAAAGGATGAAATTTCTTTCCGGTGTATTTTTTAAAAAAGCCAGTGGTTTTTTTATGAGGTCTTTAATTAACAGCAGTATTCCGGCGCAACCTGTAATGAGCCATAAGACAGGGGTTGTAATAAAAAACCAGTATGGAAAATAGAACCAGGGCAGCGCCATACCATGGTAAACTTCGCCACCTAAAAGACAAGGCCCGTCCCATTGGTAATGAGAAAAACTTTGAAATGTCTTTAAAAAATTACCAACCGGGTTTTTCCATAAATAGGGCCACCACGCATATACTGCAAGAGAAAAACCAACGATAAACAATGCGGCATTAAACAAATGTTTCCGGACGGCCATTTTATTTTTCCGGTCGTTTAGCATATCAATGAACATGAAAAACAGGATGAAGCCTACGAGCATTATACCCAAATTTCTTATGCTGGTTGCATAACCGGTTACCAGCCCGAGAATAATAAAAAGCCATGCTTTATTTTTTTCAAATGCCAGTTGTGCAAATAAAAGCGCTATTAAAAATATGGATAAGAAAGGCATATCCTTCGTATTGAAGAAGGAATGGGCATAAATACGCGGCGACAACACTAACAACAAGAAAGCAAGACATGCGAGGAATTGGTTTTTGTATAGCCTGAATGCGATAATATAAAGCGATAATGCACTGATAAGAAACAAAACATGCGTTACTAAATGCCGCATCAGGCACATTGTTCTGACATCAGTAATCTTGGCCCATTTTTCAATAATTACGAGGAACAGTTCAAATCCAAAACCATGGTCCAGGTCGGGAGAAGAATACATTGCCTGGTCTCCATGAAAAATATAGTTATAGCCTACAACCCCCATTTCCCTCTGTACAGGCTCATCCCAGGCTATGCCATACCCCTGGTAAACGAGCAACCCCACAACGAGGGCTGCAAAAAAAAGTAAAATACCTGGCAGGTAAATGGAGAATTTTTCTTTCATGCTGTTATGTAGCTTTGTACATGATAATAAAAGTATAAAAAAAATTGAAGGAGATAGAATAGTATCAGTAAAAAAGCCGGATGTTATCGCAAATATAATTTATCTGCGTGTTTGTAAGCCCGGGATAAATGGGCAGGCTCAGGCATGTGCCTGCAATATGTTCAGCGATCGGGAAGTCGTTTCTTTTATACATACTGTCTTTATAGGCTTGCTGCAAATGCGGTGGGATGGGGTAGTGGATGAGCGTATTTATCCCCATTTTTAATAGGTGTTGTTGCAGTTCGTTTCGTTTTTCAGTCCTGATCATAAACACATGATATACGCTTGTGCATCCGGGCGCTATTGCCGGCAAAACAATATCCCCGATCCCTGTTAATTGTTCTTTATACAGCGCGGCTATCCTGTTGCGTTCTTTGTTCCAGTCATTAATGTAATTCAGTTTTACTTCCAGGAAAGCTGCTTGTAGCTCATCAAGGCGTGAATTGACGCCTTTCACCTGGTTGTGATATTTTTTATCAGAGCCATAATTCCTGGTGATGTTTGCTTGCTCGTACAAGGAATGGTCGTCTGTTGTTACCGCGCCTCCATCACCCAGTGCGCCGAAGTTTTTGCCAGGGTAAAAGCTGGTTGCGTTTATGTTGCCGAAACTGCCTGTTGGCTTATTGTTGAATAAAGCGCCATGAGCCTGCGCGTTGTCTTCAACAACAAATAAATTATGCTTTGCTGCTACTGCCATTATTTTATCCATTTCACAAGCCTGCCCGTATAAATGGACGGGAATAACAGCTCTTGTGGCAGGCGTGATGGCGCTTTCAATAAGGCCAGGGTCAATATTGTAAGTATCTTTCAGCGGTTCTACAGGTACCGGCTTTGCACCAACTGATGAAACAGCAAGCCAGGTAGCTATGTAGGTATTTGAGGGGACTATCACCTCATCGCCGGGGCCAATGTTTAATGTTTTCAGTGAAATGATAATTGCGTCCAGGCCATTTGCCACACCACTGCAATACTTAACGCCTGAAAAAGCTGCGTACTTTTTTTCAAACGATAATAAAGACTCGCCCATAATATACCACTGGCTGTCATATACTTTTTCAAAAGCCGTAAGCATCTCCGCCTTAATACCGGGGTTAGATTTGTCGAATAACAGAAAAGGTATCTCCATCTTAGTGTTCATTTACCATTGCCTTGTCTATAATATAATTTGGCCGTTTACGCGATGCGTCCAATCCCCGCCATACATATTCGCCAATGATGCCGAGGGCTACCATCTGGAACGATGAAACAAAGAGCATTACCACCATAATGCTTGTCCAGCCTGTGATCGGGATGTCTCCAAAAATTTTTTCTCCGGTAACATATATGCCATACATGAAGGAGAGCAACCCCAGTACCAGGCCCGTTACAGAAATCAGCCGTATCGGGAAGTAGGAGAAAGCGGCAAAAGAATCAACAACATTTTTTATTTTTTTTGAAAACGAATAAGTTGATTTCCCCGGCTCCTTTTTTTGCCTTGTGTAGGGAATGTTCACATATTCATAGCCTAACCAGATAAGCAGGTAAGAGAAGAAAGAGTTTTTATCATCAACTTTCAAAATTGTTTCTCTTACTTGCTTATCAAAAAGGTTGAGGTCGAAACCGCCTTTTGGCAATTTTTTCAATGCCCATTTCCTGACCATACTGTGGGTGGTATCGGAAGCGAGTTTTTGCAAAAAAGATTCCTCTCTGCCGCTTGCGTTAGCAAGCACTAATTTGAATCCTTTGAGCCAGTATTCATACATTTTAAGGATAAGTTCGGGAGGGTCCTGCAGGTCTGAAGCGATCATTACATTGCAGTCGCCGGTTGCATAGCCCAGGCCTGCGTATATGGCATTTGTTTCACCGAAATTCCGTACCAGTTTTATTATTTTTACTTTATCGGGGTACTGGTGGTGGAACTTCTGTAATTCAGCCCATGTATTGTCTTTTGAGCCGTCATCCACTAAAACATACTCAAAGGAAACATCAGGGGGAAAAGTTTTTTCATTTTCGATTATTCGTTTTGCAAAAACAGGGATATTCTGCTCATTGAAGTAGCATGGAGTGACAATTGTTATTTTAGGCATAAATGATTACTATTTGTGAAAATGTATTGGCATATATTTTCATGGTATATAGGCAATAAAATCACAAGCGGTTATTTCAATAATTACATTTCTGTAAAAACTTCAGCATAAAATAAAGAGCGCAATGGTTGAGGTATTGCCGGGGTCAGAATACGGGCTGGTATTCATGTTTTTCGGAAAGGATCTTAAAATCTTCATAAGACCTTATGTAATCGCTTTCGTCATAGGTAGTGCTTGCTAAAACCAGTTGCACGGAATTTTCGGAATACTGTATTGTATGCCAGCAAAGTTTGGGCAGGTACAGGCCAACATCAGGTTTTTCGAGGATAAATATTTCCGGTTCCCT
>Ga0206818_1040_pt1 | contig 44222 bp, 46 predicted proteins | sample Alteio_BWOrgCont_86_FD_152881 | JGI IMG/M metagenome (GOLD analysis project Ga0206818, IMG submission 152881) | Enriched cells from forest soil in Barre Woods Harvard Forest LTER site, Petersham, Massachusetts, United States -... | ecosystem: Environmental > Terrestrial > Soil > Temperate forest >...
CGTTTGGCCGCGGTGGTGCAGGGCAAGAAAAGCAATTACCAGACGGACATATTTGAACCGATCTTGCAGGAGATCAAAGCAAAGATAGAGGCTATTTCCGAAACTGATGCGCGCATCATCGCTGACCATATGAGGGCTGTTGTTTTTGGCATTGCCGACGGTGTTGTGCCTTCCAACGAAGGCCGCGGCTATGTCATGCGCAAGCTGATCGTTGATGTGACAAATATTACTTTCCAGGCACAGGTGGAAAGGCCTTTGGCCCATACCTTTGTGAGGACCGTCGTTAATACCATGAAAGGGCCTTATCCCGAGCTTGTGGCCGTCCAGGAAGAAATCATTGAGACCGTCAGGCGCGTGGAAGAAACTGCTTTTAACCTCATCAAGGAAAAGATCCCGGAATTGATCTCGGAATTTGCCAAGCATGAGGGGCAGACTGATTATAAAGCTGCGGCCCAGAATTTGGGAAAGCTGATGTTTTTTTATAAAGACACCCATGGCCTGCCTTCGGAATTGATCCATAAGATGATCAAACAAAACCATTCGATTTTGCATCATATGTATGAAGAAGCGGTGATGGTTGAAAAGCGTTTGATGGAAGAGCAGAAAAACCGTTCCCGGGCCGGCAGTAAAATGACGGGGGATGTTTTTGCCAACCAGGATTTTACTTTGAATTTGCCTAAGACGGAATTTTTAGGGTATAAAGAAACTGAGGCCCAAGTCCAAGTGCTGAAGATCTTAGAGGGTGACAAAGAAATTAATCAGGCGGGTCAAAACCAGGTCATTAAAATTATTTTAAACCGCACTCCTTTTTATGCTGAAGCAGGCGGACAGGTGGGCGATAGCGGTTATTTGACCTTTGACAATGCCGAGGTGCTTGTCACTGATACACAGAAATCCAATGATATTTATATCCATAGCGCTGTTGTGGAGCAAGGTGCCATTAAAGCCGGAGACAAGGCAAAGGCTGTGATTAATAGGGCCCGCCGTCATGCCATCATGCGTAATCATACGGCCACACATTTATTGCAGGCAGCTTTGCGCGAGACTTTGGGGGCGCATATCAAGCAGCAGGGCTCGCTGGTCGAAGAAGGGCGCTTGCGGTTTGATTTTACGCATCCGATGGGGATCAAGGCTGAAGAGATGAAAAAAATTGAGAACAGGCTTAATGAGTTTATTGACCGGAAAGATCCGGTGACAACGGAAGTGTTGGCCCTTGACGAAGCCAGGAAAAAAGGGGCATTGGCGTTTTTTGCCGAGAAGTATGGCCAGACAGTGCGGGTCGTTTCCATCGGCGATTATTCCAAGGAATTTTGCGGCGGTACGCATGTTTCTTCAACGGGTGATATTGAAGCGATGAAGATTGTGTCTGAGGGGTCGGTTGCCCAGGGGATACGCCGTGTGGAAGCTCTGACCGGTAAAAGCGCTGTTGATGAATTTTTAAAAAAGAAAGCCCAGGAAGCGGCGGCCGTTGAAGAAGCCCAGCGGCTGAAGCAGGACGAAAAGAACAAACAAAATATTTATTTTGAAAAGCTCAAGTCTTCCGTGGATGAGGTGATTAAAACCGGTGAGACCGTCAAAGGTGCCAATCTTATCAGCTGGTCTTTAGAGAATATTGATATTATGCTTTTGCGCAAGCTTTCGGATTTGTTTAAGCAGAAGGTAAAATCCGGTGTTTTTATTTTGGGCGCCAAGGGGCCTGAAGATGCATCGTTAGTCCTTTCTGTGACGGATGATCTGGTGGCGCGCGGCATTAAGGCCAATGAATTGATGGGTCAAATCACACCGTTAATGGACGGCAGCGGCGGCGGTAAGCCGCAGTTGGCCCAAGCCGGGAGCAAAAGTCCGCAAAAATTAGAAGGGGCGTTAGCCCAAGCCAGGGAGATAGTAAAAGCCAAACTATGAAACTCATTAAACAAACAGGCCTGAATATTGAGAAGCTTTATAACCGCAGCAGGCTGGCGCGTAAAAAGCATATTGAAGAAAAAGTGCGCACCATCATTGATGATGTGCGTTTAAATGGCGACGATGCCGTGCTTAAATACACCCGGCGTTTTGACGGGGTCAAACTGACGGCCCGCCAGCTGAAGGTGGATGAAAGCGAGATTTCCGGGGCTTTTCAGAATATTACTCCGGAATTTGTGGGGCATTTAAAAACCATTATCAATAATGTTTCGACCTATTACAAAAAACAGCTGCATAAATGCTGCAAGGTCAAAGGCCATGACGGGGTCATGCTTAAAGAAGAAGTGCGTCCTTTGGATTCGGTGGGCATTTATATTCCGGCGGGCACGGCACCTTTAGTGTCTTCAGTTTATATGACGGCGGTGCCAGCCATCATCGCCGGTGTTGAGCGTGTTGTGATTGTGACACCACCGAATAAAGAAGGTAATGTTAATCCGTATATCCTGGCGGTGGCGAATCTTTTAAAGGTCAAAGAAATTTATAAAGTGGGCGGGGCGCAGGCCATCGCGGCTTTGGCCTTGGGCACTAAAACCATTCCCAAGGTGGATAAAATTGTCGGCCCTGGGAATATGTATGTTACGGAGGCCAAGCGTCAGTTATTCGGTTATGTGGATATCGATATGCTGGCAGGCCCAACGGAGCTGGTGGTCATTGCCAACCGTTACAGCAATGCGGATTTTGTGGTGGGAGATTTGGAAGCGCAGATGGAGCATGTGGGCGGAATGTCGATTTTATTGAGCACGTCCAGGCAATTGATCAAAAATGTGCGTACGCGCGTGGCTAATGGTTACTGCATTTATTGCAAGAACATGAATGAAGCTGTTGGGATCGCCAACCAGATCGCGCCGGAACATTTGCAGATCGTGACTAATAATGCCGTCAGTATTGCCAAACAGATCAGGCATGCCGGTGCGATATTTTTAGGGCCATATAGCCCCACAGCGCTGGGTGATTACGCTGCTGGCCCGAGCCATGTATTGCCGACCATGGGAACAGCACGGTTTTTCTCGGGGCTGTCGCTGTCGAGCTTTACCAAGACCAGCCATATAATTTCTTATAGCAAGAAAGCTTTGGAAAAAGTCCGTGAGCCTTTAGAGAAGGTCGCTAATTTAGAAGGTATGGTCAAGCACGCGGAATCTGTGAACGTAAGGTTTAGATAAGCATGGTTGGCTGATACCGAGCCCTTCGGGCTGTATTTCAGAATCGGCGATGTAGATTGGCGGGACAACAGTGGTCTTCAAAAATTGTTTCCAAAGTCTATTTCTACAGTATCAGCCTGCGAAAGTTTATGAAAGGATAAATATGCAACGTAAAGCAGACATAGAACGTAAAAGTAAAGAAACGCAAATAAAGGTTTCGTTAAATGTCGATGGCACCGGCAAAACAAAGATCAAGACGCCCATAGGCTTTTTGGATCACATGCTTGAGTTGTTTGCGTTTCATGGTTATTTTGATTTGGAGTTATCAGTGACAGGTGATACCCACATCGATATTCACCATACTAATGAGGATATCGGTATTGCATTGGGAAAAGCATTTAAGCAGGCCCTTGGTGATAAATTAGGGATTAAGCGTTTTGGGTCTGCTTTTGCACCCATGGAAGATACATTAGGAAGTACTGTTATTGATATTAGCGGGCGTGGTCACTATAGAATTGATTGTGAGCGTCCTGCTACGATAGGCACTTCTAAAGAGAATTATACCTTTGAAGATTATAAGCATTTTTTGGAGTCATTTGCTAAGCAATTAGGTGCAAATATTATTGTGACAATAAAAAATGCAGAACTTGCAGATGTCCATACGATTTTAGAGACGGCATTTAAGTCTTTAGGTTTGGCGCTAGACCAGGCAACGACTATTGATCCTCGTCGTCAAGGACAGGTGCCCTCGACGAAGGGGATTATTGATTAATTGCGGCGGGTGGCGAGGCCGAGACAGGCCCCGCTGGCTAAAAAGATTGCTTCGTCGCTGCGCTCCTCGCAATGACATTTAGGTAAAGTATATGATTGCAATTATTGATTACGGCATGGGGAATTTGAGGAGTGTTCACAAGGCTTTTGAGGCTGTGGGGGCACAGGCGCAGGTGACTTCTAAGGTTGGGGATATTTTGCAGGCAGATAAGGTGGTCCTGCCGGGCGTCGGTGCCATGGGACCGGCCATGCAGAAATTGCAGGAATTGGCTTTGACCGGGCCTATCCGTCGTGTTATCCAAGACGGCAAACCATTCCTTGGTATTTGCCTTGGCCTGCAATTGCTGTTTGAAAGAAGCTCCGAAGGTGGTTTTGCTGAAGGCCTTAAAATTTTGAAAGGCAGTGTTGAGCGCTTTACTGCCTTGAAGGTCCCGCACATGGGATGGAATCAAATTCAAGCCCAGCCGTGCGGTACGAAATTATTTGAAGGGCTTTCATCCGGTGAGAATGTATATTTTTGCCATTCTTATTTTGTAAAACCTCAAGATAACTCCATCGCTGCCGGCATCACGAATTACGGGATTGATTTTGTCTCTGCTGTTGTGCGTGACAATGTTTGGGGTGTGCAGTTTCATCCGGAAAAGAGCCAAAAGGCCGGCTTACAGATCTTAAAGAATTTCGCGGAGCAAAAATGAGTGAGAACCTGATTATATTCCCGGCCATTGATCTGATGGACGGCAAGGTCGTCCGTTTAAAGCAGGGCAATTTTGATAAAAAGACCGATTATTCCGATGATCCTCTGGCCGTGGCCCAGCATTGGAAATCCCAGGGCGCTCTATGGCTGCATGTTGTTGACTTAGACGGCGCTAAAGCCGGAGACATGAAGAATATTGATGTCATTAAGAAAATAGCCGGGAATGTCGATATTGCGATCCAGGTCGGCGGCGGTGTGCGCAGTGTTGAGCGGATCAAAGAACTTATAGATAGCGGTATCGAGAGGGTGGTTTTGGGAACAAAAGCCATCAGCGACAATGATTTGATGAAGGAAGTTATAAAAAAGTATGCGGACCACATCGCTGTCAGCATTGACTGTTCCCAGGGCATGGTGGCCCAAAGGGGCTGGCTTGAGACGACCAAGATCAAGGGGACGGATTTTGCCAATGAGATGGAAGCCCAGGGCATTAAATACCTGATTTATACGGATATCCACAAGGACGGAATGCTTCAGGGGCCGAATATTAACGGTATCAGGGAAATTTTGAAAACAGTGGCCATTGATGTGATTGCCTCCGGCGGGGTTTCCGGATCACACGATATTGTGGAGTTGTGTATTCTCAAAGAGCAGCATCCTAATCTCTTGGGGGCCATTACAGGAAAAGCCATTTATGAGCTCCAGTATTTTGATGTTCAGAAAGCTTTGGAAACAGTCAAGAATTATAAGTTTCTTAAAAATAAAGATATAAAAGATGCTCAATAAACGCATCATCCCATGTTTGGACGTCAAAGACGGCAGGGTGGTCAAGGGCGTCAATTTTGTTGACCTTCAGGATGCCGGAGATCCGGTGGATTGTGCCCGTGCCTATGACCGGGGTGGCGCTGATGAACTGGTTTTTTTGGACATCACGGCCAGCCATGAAAAACGCAAGATTTTTTTAGATGTGGTGCAGAAAACCGCGGAATGCGTGTTTATGCCTTTGACCGTCGGAGGCGGCATCAGCAATGTCAATGATATCCGTGATTTGCTGAATGCGGGTGCAGACAAGGTCTCGATGAATACATCCGCGGTCAATGAACCGGGTTTGATCCGGCAGGCCGCGAATAAATTCGGCAGCCAATGCATTGTCGTGGCCATTGATGCCAAGCGCGTGGGTAACCGTTGGGAAGTTTTTACGCACGGCGGCCGTACGGCGACCGGCCGTGACGCCATTGAATGGGCCAAACAGACCCAAGCACAGGGTGCCGGAGAGATTTTATTGACCAGCATGGATGCGGACGGCACTAAAAATGGTTTTGATTTGCCTTTGACCAAGGCGGTTACAGCAGCAGTCAGCATTCCCGTGATTGCCTCAGGCGGGGCAGGGACGCTGGAGCATTTTTATCAGGTTTTTGCCGAAGCAGGGGCAGACGCGGCATTGGCAGCGTCGGTGTTCCATTACGGCGAAATCCCGATCGTGGAAGTTAAAACGTTTTTAAAACAAAAGAAAGTGAACGTGCGATGAGTTCGAACCCTGAAATAGAAACGATCCAGATCACCAAGGACAATCTGGATAAATTAAAATTCAATGCCGAAGGCCTGATCCCGGCCATTGCCCAGGATTATAAGAACAATGAGGTCCTGATGATGGCCTGGATGAACATTGATTCTTTGCGCGACACCTTAAAAAGCGGCAAAGCCTCTTATTGGTCGCGCTCACGCAAGGCCTATTGGGTCAAGGGTGAGACGTCGGGCCATTTTCAGCATGTGAAGGAAATTTATTATGACTGCGATTGTGATGTGCTTTTATTAAAGGTGGACCAGATCGGCGCTGCCTGCCATACGAACAAGCGTAGTTGTTTTTATAGGAAAATCAAATGAGGCTAAACAGCCATTGGGATGAATTTTTTCCGCCAAAATGCTAAATATTCCCTGTTCCTTGCTTGGCGAACAGGGAAACCCCAACGGATTAAGTTGGGAGCAAAAGCACGCATTTTGGCTACAAAAATTATCCCAACGTCTGTTTAGACGCAAAACATATGAACTACCTGTCTCAAGAAGAGTTTTTGAAATTAAGCGGCCGCGGCAATTTGATCCCTGTTTACAGGGAGATGCCAGGGGATTTGGAGACGCCGGTGTCGGCGTATTACAAATTAGCCGGCCGTGCCGAGTATTCTTTTTTATTGGAATCGGTGGAGGGTGGGGAAAAGATCGCTTCTTACTCCTTTATTGCCCGCGACCCGGAATTGGTTTTTACCAGTAAAGGCCGTCAAGCCTGTATTCTGCGTTTTGTTAAGGGTAAACATAAACCTGAGAAGATTTCTTTGAGCGGTTCCCCTTTGTCCGTGGTGCGTGAATTGATGAAGGATTATAAAGCCGTGGATGTGGCGGGACTGCCGCGTTTTTATGGGGGCATGGTGGGATATTTGAGTTATGATTGTGTCCGTTTTTTTGAACGCCTGCCGGATACAGGCACGGATGATTTAAACTTGCCTGATATTTGTCTGGCCCTGGCTAAAAATTTAGTGGTTTTTGATCATCGCCACCATACGATCAAGGTGGTCAGTTGCGTGCACCTTTCTAAGGAAGACGGCAGGGAAGCAAAAATCAAAAAATACAATGCCGCTCAAAAGGCCATTGATGCCCTGATTGCGGATTTACGGAAACCTTTATCATTGTCCGCCCCTAAAAAGACCCGCCGGAAAATATCCGTGGCTTCCAATTGCACAAAAGGGCAATTTCAAAAGATGGTCATTAAGGGCAAGGAACATATTAAGGCAGGGGACATTTTTCAGATCGTTCTCTCCCAGCGTTTTAAAGCTGATATCAGCGTCGATGCTTTTGAGATTTACCGTTGTTTGCGCGTGCTCAATCCCTCCCCGTATATGTTTTATTTAAATTTTGGCGGTTTACAGCTGGTGGGCGCTTCTCCGGAGCTTTTGGTGCGTTGTGAAAATGGTTTGGTTGAGACCCGGCCTATCGCAGGCACACGTCCGCGCGGGGTAAATGAGGCAGAGGATGCGGCCCTGGTCAAAGATCTTCTGGCAGATCCCAAAGAAAAGGCCGAGCATATCATGCTGGTGGATTTGGGGCGCAATGATCTGGGCCGTGTCTGTGAAAAAGGGACGGTGCGGCTTTCTGAATTCATGGGAGTCGAGAAATATTCCCATGTGATGCATATTGTCAGCAATGTGCAGGGCAAATTGCGTCCTGATATGGATGCTTTGGATGTTTTAGAAGCGGCATTTCCTGCGGGGACGGTATCAGGCGCCCCTAAAATCAGGGCCATGGAAATAATTGAGGGTTTGGAAGGCCAAAAACGGGGCCCTTACGCGGGGGCTGTTGGTATTTTGAGTTTTTCGAAAAACCTTGATACTTGCATAACTATACGTACAATAGTGGTTCATAAAGCCAAGGCTTATGTCCAGGCCGGGGCCGGAATAGTAGCTGATTCCGATCCTGCCACGGAATACACAGAAACGATGAATAAAGCCAAAGCGCAAATAAGAGCTATTCAATTAGCGCATGAGTAAAAATAGTGTCATTGCGAGCCCTGCTTTTTAGGGCGTGGCAATCTTTTTGAAAAGATTGCTTCGTCACTTCGCTCCTCGCAATGACACAATATCTTAAGAAAGGAATCACATGGAAGTTAGAATCCGATTACAAAAAGCAGGAAAAGCCTCTAACAAGGCTTATAATTACCGCGTCGTTGCGATGGCGGGACAAGAAGGCCGTGACGGCCGTACCTTGGATATTTTGGGTTATTATGACCCTTCCAAGAAATCTTATTTCCAACTCAAAAAAGATAAGATCACCGCCTGGATCGCCAAGGGCGCCCAGATGAGCGATACTGTCAGATCTTTAATGAAAAAAGCAAAATAAGACTGCCGCAGGGCAGGTCAGGGAAAGGAATATATAAATGCTTCAACAGTCGGGATTGACACAGATGCTGTTCATGTATGTTCCTATTATCGCGATTTTTTATTTTTTGATCATCCGTCCCCAGCAGCAGCAACAGAAGAAAATGAAGCTGATGCAGGAGGGCCTTAAAAAGAATGATGAAGTCATTACTTCTTCCGGCATTCACGGCACGGTGGCCATTGTCAAAGAAAAGACCGTGGTCATACGGGTGGATGAAGGGTGCCGCATTGAATTTGACCGCGAATCCATTGCTTCAGTGGCAAATAGTGAATCTAAACCTGTCGAGGTAGTTAAATGACCCCAGAATTACGTAAACGTTTTTTTATTATACTCGCCGTTATCGCAGGTTGCTTCGCTTCTCTTATTCCCATCAATAAACGCATCAATCTCGGGCTTGACCTTAAAGGCGGCATGCATTTGATCTTAAAGGTCGAGAACGATAATCTTCCCACCGAGCAGGCCAAGGAAGATGCCGTTCTTAAATCCATGGAAGTGTTGCGTAACCGCATTGACGGCCTGGGTGTAGGTGAAACCCTGCTTCAGCGCCAGGGCCAGAATGAAATTTTGTTGCAATTGCCCGGTGTCACGGACCGTGATAAGGCCCTTGAAGTGATCGGCCGTGTGGCGCGGTTGGAATTTCACCTGGTTGATGCTGATGAAAGCCATTTAAAGGATGCATTGGCAGGGCATGTGCCTGATGGCGAAGAGCTGATGGTCATGAAAAGAGAAGACGGCGCACCGATTTTGATTGACAAAGATGTGGCCATGGATGGGGAAGGCATTAAAGACGCGCAGGTGGATTTTAGCAGTACCGGATTGCAGCCTAAAATCACCATGTCGTTTAATGATAAGGGGACCAAGGAATTCGGTGACCTGACTACCGCACACGTCAATGAGCGTCTTGCCATTGTCCTGGACAATGAAATCCTCTCCGCCCCAAATATCCGGGAACCTATTTTGACGGGGGATGCGGAAATCACCGGGGATTTTAAAGTTGAAGAAGCTAAACTTTTGGCTTTGGCCTTGCGCACCGGTGCTTTGCCTGTGCCCATGACTGTTGAAGAAGAGCGTACCATCGGTCCCTTATTAGGGAAGGATTCCATTGAAGCCGGTATCAAGGCCACGATTTTAGGCGGGGTTGCCATTGTTTTCTTTATGTGCCTTTATTATTTTGTCGGAGGGTTTATTGCCTCGGCGGCCCTGGCCATCAATTTACTGATGATCATGGGAAGCATGGGTTTACTTAATATTCTCATGCCTGACTCCCAGGTGACCCTGACCTTGCCGGGTATCGCGGGTATTATTCTGACCCTGGGCATGGCGGTTGACGCCAACGTCCTTATCAACGAGCGCATCCGGGAAGAAATTGATAATGGCAGGCCGCTGGCTGCCTCCATCAATACCGGTTATGGCCGCGCCTGGTCAGCGATCCTTGACTCGCACGTCACTTCGCTCATCGCCGCATTTTTTCTTTTTCAATTCGGTTCCGGGCCCATCAAAGGATTTGCCATCACCTTATCAACAGGGTTGATCGCCTCTTTGTTTACGTCCATCTATGTCACGCGCACCTGTTTTAACTGGCTGCTCTCGGCGAGGATCATCAAATCATTGCCGATGATGCATTTGTTCAAAAAGCCGGATTTTAACTTTTTAAACAAGAAATACATCTGTTTTGCCATTTCCGGAAGCATTATTATCGCGGGGGCCGTTGATTTTATCCATAAAAAGGACACTGCTTTCGGCATTGATTTTGCCGGGGGCCAGATCCAGGAATTTAAATTCAGCCAACCCATCACTGCGGATGCTTTGCGCGGCCTTCTAAAGCAAGGAAATGTTGAGAATGCCGTTATCCAAACCTTTCCCAATGCTCCCCAGAATGTCATTATCCGCACCCAGCAAGACACTCATGCCCAGGTGGTTGCTATTTTTAAAAGCAGGATGCCGGATAATGCCTTCCAGGTTTTACGTATTGAAAAGGTGGGGCCGGTAGTGGGGCAGGCCCTGCGGATAAAAGCTATTTACGCCATTGTGCTGGCCATGCTGGGGATGCTGGTCTATATCGGTGTGCGTTTCAAGCATTTTTCCTTCGGCGCTGCTGCGGTGGTGGCTATTTTCCATGATGTGCTGATCACTTTAAGCCTTCTTCTTCTTTTTGGACGCCAGATAGACCTTTTGGTGGTCACGGCCATATTAACGATCACAGGTTATTCCATCAATGACGCGATCATTATTTATGACCGCGTGCGTGAAAACGTGCCCAAGATGAAGAATAAATCCCTTCCTGATGTCATCAATGAGAGCATCAACCAAACCCTGGCCCGTACAGTGCTGACGACCTTTATGACGACATTGTCCGCTTTATCACTGTATTTTGTCGGTGGGGAAGTGCTTAACACCTTTGCCGTGGTTTTGATCCGTGGTTTCCTGTTCGGGACATATTCCACGGTCTGGGTCGTGTCTCCGCTGTTTTTGTGGTGGCAGGGCGATAAAAAATGGTAAATGTTCGAGTCCCTTGAATTTTTGGTTGGCCAGAAGGTCAACATCGATCAGGTGCTTCAGACTCTCGTCGCCTTTGGGTATACCCGGGCGACGAAAGTCTTTAGGGAGGGTGAGTTTGCCCTGCGCGGGGGCGTGCTGGACATTTATCCGGCTAATTTTGAGGTCCCCTTGCGTTTGGACCTGGATGATGATACTGTCCTTGCCATCCATGGGTTTGACCCCATCAGCGCTGAAAATATCGACGAGCACAGCATCGTCCTGGTCCTGCCTTTCAAGACTTCTTCAAAGTCTGTTTTTTCCTCTGATGTCCCTTTAAATAATTTTGTTGATATTCAACAGGGCGATTATGTCGTGCATAACCATCACGGCATCGGCCGTTTTATCGGTATTAAAGAATTTGATGTCAATACCAGCAATAAAGAACATCTCATTATTGAATATAAGGATGGGGACAAGCTATTTGTTCCCAAACATGATATCCATCTGGTCCAGAAATATGTTTCATTTACCAAACGCCCGGCCCGCCTGCATAAGTTGGGAAGCAAGGAATGGCTGGCTACGCGGCGGGCAGTGGAGAAAAAGCTGAGGCTTTTGGCGGCAGAGCTTTTGCGCACGCAGGCCTTAAGGGCCCAGTTGGCCGGCTTCTCTTTTTCCAAAGATAATGAATGGCAAAAAGAATTTGAAAACACCTTTCCTTATAAAGAAACCCCTGACCAGGCTAAATCCACCATGGAGACTAAGAGCGACATGGAGTCTGCGAGGCCCATGGACAGGCTTATCTGCGGGGATGTGGGTTATGGTAAAACAGAGGTGGCCATGCGCGCGGCTTTTAAAGCCGTGATGGACCATAAACAGGTGGCCATCCTGGTCCCCACGACGATTTTGGCGGAACAGCATTATTATAATTTCAGCAAACGCCTGGAAGGCTTTCCGGTCAAGGTGGGGATGCTGTCGCGTTTTCGCACCAAGCTTGAACAGAAAATGATCGTCAAGGAAACAAGCGAGGGCAAGGTTGACATTGTGATCGGCACGCACCGGCTTTTGTCCAAGGACGTTGCTTTTAAGGACTTGGGGCTGGTCATTATCGACGAGGAACAGCGTTTTGGCGTCAAGTCCAAAGAAAAGCTGAAACATTTCCGTTTATTGGCGGATGTGATGACGCTGACAGCGACACCCATCCCGCGGACCTTGTATATGGCCCTTTCCGGCGCGCGCGACATGTCGGTGATCTCAACCCCGCCGACCAACCGTTTGGCCGTAAAAACACAAATTATTGGCTATGATGAAGAAATTATCCAGGAAGCCATCAAGCGGGAACTGGCGCGCCACGGCCAGGTGTTTTTCCTGCATAACCGCGTGGATAATATTGATACCATTGCCAATAACATTAAAAAGCTGGCCCCCCAGGCAAGGGTGGCGGTGGGGCATGGGCAAATGAGCGGTCGCCTTTTGGAAGAAATTATGTTAAAATTCCTGAAACACGAAATTGATATTCTGGTGTGTACGACGATCATTGAATCCGGTATTGATGTGCCCATGGCCAATACGCTGATCGTCAACCGCGCGGATAAATTCGGGCTGGCGGACCTGCACCAATTGCGCGGCCGGGTGGGGCGCCTGGATATCCAGGCGTACGCGTATTTTATCGTCCAAAAACGTGAGCTCCAGTCTGAAATTAGCCGTCAGCGGCTCCGTGCCCTTGAAAAACACAGTGATTTGGGGGCGGGCTTTCATATTGCATTTGAAGATTTACAGATCCGCGGCGCCGGAAACTTGCTGGGCGCCCAGCAGCATGGTTTTATCACGAGCATCGGTTTTGATCTTTATTGCCGCTTGCTCAAAGAATCTATCGAACATCTAAAAAAAGAGGTGGAAACAAAACATGGACCGCATCCCGCAAAATATTAGCCGTTTATTTATTGCATTCTTATTATTGACACCTTTAGCCTATGCCCAGGACGCCGGCCGTACCGACGCCATCATTGCCATCGTCAATGACGATGTCATTACTTTAAAAGATTTGCGTCAATATATAGCGGGCGTTGCCGGTCAGCTCAAAGTTGAAAATAAATCACCTGAAGAAATCCAGCAGATCATGGCGCAGTATGAACAAAAAGGTTTGGACAAGCTGATCGAAGATAAATTGATACTGGCCGCGGCCAATGATAAAGGGATAGACGTGCGTGATGATATTGTTGATAAACGGCTGCAGGAGATCAAGGCGCGTTATCCCAACGAAGATGATTTTCTAAACGCGCTTAACTCCCAGGGGATGACAGTCAGCGACCTGCAGCAGAAATTGACAGACCAGCTGAAAGTCAAATATGAGGTCGATATGGAAGTGCGGGACAAAGTTTTTGTCAATCCGCAGGACGTTACCGATTATTATAATGCGCATACGGGTGATTTTGGCCATAAACCGATGGTGAATTTGCAGTCTATTTTTGTTTCTTATGACAAGTATAGTAAGCAGGAGGCAGAGAGCCGTGCCGCAGAGGCGCGCTCGCGTTTGCTGGCTGGTGAAGATTTTGACACGGTTTCTAAAAAATATTCAGACAGTTCTTCTGTCGGAGAAGTAGAGCAGGGCCAAATGGTCGATGCCGTGGAACGTGTGGTTTTTAATTTAAAGCTTGATGAAGTTTCTGACCCGGTTGAAGTTGAAAATGGGATCTATGTTTTTAAAGCCATCGGGATATCCCCGGCTAAACAGCAGACCCTGGCTGAGGTCAAAGACCAGATTTACAGTAAATTATTGGACGATGAGTTCCAGGCCAAGTTCAGCGAATGGGTCAAAAAGCTGCGTGATAAGGCGTATGTCGAGATCAAACAATAAAGTCATTGCTATCACTATGGGGGATCCCAAGGGCATAGGCCCGGAAGTGGTCCGCAAAGCCCTTAAAGACCATGTCATTGCGAGGAGCGAAGCGACGAAGCAATCTTTTATCGTGATCGGAGATAAGAAGAAATTAGGGCGGCTTCCGGCTTCGGTCCAGGTGATGGATGTGCCCTATAAATCAGCCGGTGAAGGGGCGCTTAAGTTTTTGGACAAGGCCATTGATTTGATCAAATCAGGTGCCGCAGATGCCCTGGTGACAGCGCCTTTATCTAAAGAAGCTGTCAGCCGGTATCATAAGGATTTTAAGGGGCATACGGAATATTTGGCCCGGGCTTTTAATGTTAAGAATTTTGACATGATGTTTATTGCGCCTCACATGCGCCTGACGATTGTGACCCGTCATGTGCCTTTGAAAGATGTTCCCCGGTTGATTACTCAAAAAACTGTATTCAACTCCATTGCCTTGATGGCAAAGACATTAAAAGACAAGTTTAAGATCAAAGACCCTAAAATCGCCGTACTCGGCCTTAACCCTCACGCCGGCGAAGGCGGGCTTTTAGGCCTTGAAGATGTTAAGCATATATTGCCGGCTATCAGCAAAGCCCGGGCCCAAGGCATCAATGTCAAAGGCCCGTTGCCGGCAGATACTTTTTTTGCATTTAAATCCCCCTACGACGGTGTTATCGCTATGTACCACGACCAAGGCTTAACGCCTCTCAAGGGCCTGTATATGAAAGAACTTGTTAATTTCACCGCGGGCCTGCCTTTTGTGCGCACATCCCCGGCCCACGGCACAGCCTATGATATAGTCGGAAAAAACAAAGCTGATCCTTCATCCATGCTTGCAGCCATCAAACTTGCTTGCCAATTAGCATGAAATCAATTCATCGTCCCAAAAAAAATCTTGGACAGAATTTTCTTACTGACGTCCGTATCCAGCAGAAAATAATTCAGGCTTGTGATTTAAAGACTGAAGATGTGGTGGTGGAAATAGGCCCGGGGCAGGGGGTTTTAACAAGGCTGATTGCGCCCTTGGTCAAGAAGCTTATCTGTATAGAAACTGATCATGATTTAATCGGGCCTCTCCGATTGTCATTCCCGGATGCTTCTGCCGGGAATCCGGTGGAAATCGTCCACGCTGATTTTCTTAAATGGGGCATGGGTCATTTACCGCAAGGGCTCAAGGTCATTGGCAATATCCCTTATTATATTTCCACGCCTATTATCGGGAAAATAATTCAAGATAGAGCTAAAATTTCATCAGCTTTTTTGACCGTGCAGCTGGAGTTCGGGCAACGCCTGACAGCGAAGCCGGGGGGCAAGGATTACGGCTCTTTAACCTGTTTCGCGCAGTATCATGCGGATATAAAAATGCTTTTTAAGATCAAGAATACCTGCTTTAAACCTGCGCCAAAGGTTGATTCTTGCTTTATAAGTTTAACGATGAAAGAGAAGCGGGAAGAATCTGCGCTGAATGAGGAGTTTTTGTTTGAGTTGATCCAAACAGCTTTTCAACAGCGGCGGAAGAATATCATCAACTCCCTTAAAGGCCTGGTTGCCCGTGATACGTTGGAAGGGGCGCTGGGAAGTTTAGGCATCGACTTTAACGCCCGTGCCGAGAATTTAACTTTGTCAAATTACATCAAGCTTTGCAATAAGATTATGATATAATTTTTAAAAAAGATTGCTTCGTCACTTCGTTCCTCGCAATGACACTATTTTTAGGAGATCAAATTGGAAAAACGCATTTATTACCACGACACCGACGCAGGCGGCATTGTTTATTACGGGCAGTACCTGTGCTACCTCGAAGAGGCGCGTACAGAATTCCTGGAAAAAAGGGGATTGAGTGTCGAACAATTCAGGGACCGCGGTTATTTTTATGTGGTGCGCCAGTGCAATGTCAGCTATCGCTCGCCGGCCCGCTACGGCGATACGCTTCTCTGCGATGCTAAATTAAAGAAAATGGGAGCTTCTCAATTGGTCTTTGACCAGACCGTCCACGATAAAAAAGACGGCCGGTTGATTATTGAAGCTGAAGTTTCCCTTGTTTGTTTAAATAAAGAGTTTAAACCCACTGCGGTCCCCGAAGATTTAAGGGAAAAACTGGCTTCCTGAACTTCAACAAACCCTTGTTTTTGCCCTCCTTTGATGTTAGTATTTTGCCTATGCCTATAACCAAGGAAGATGTGAAATATATCGCTGCTTTAGCGCGGATTGACGTGCCTGAAGATAAGCTGGAGGGCATGACCAAGAGCCTGGGCGGTATTGTCCAATACGTGGAGAAATTGCAGGAGCTCGACGTGGCTGATGTCAAACCCACCAGCCATGCCGTGCCGGTGGGGAATGTGTTGCGCCCGGACATCATTAAACCTTCATTAACCAATCAGGAAGCTCTCGCCATTGCTGTTGAGGCAAAAGACGGATGCTTTAAAGTGCCTTTAGTCATCGAATGAACCTGCACGCATTGACCGCCCACGCTTTATTGGATTTATTCAAGTCCGGCAAAGCTTCTGCCAAAGAAGCTTATGAGGCTGTTGTAGGGCGCATTAAATCCATTGACCCTAAAGTCAAAGCCTATGTGCATTTGAGCCGGAGCCAGCCGCATTATGCCGGGGAATTTCAAATCCCCATTGCCATCAAAGATAATTTGTGTACCAAGGGCGAAGAAATTACCTGTGCCTCGCGGATTTTGAAGGGTTTCCGTTCGCCTTATGACGCCGGAGTCATCGAAAGAATTAAGAAAAGCGGCGGGTCTATTTTGGGGATTGTGAACATGGATGAATTTGCCTTTGGTTCGTCCTGCGAAACATCCTGCTATGGGCCCACCTTTAATCCGTGGAATTTGCAATGTGTTCCCGGCGGCTCCAGCGGCGGGTCTGCGGCCTCGGTCGCTGCGGATGAAGCCATGTGGGCCCTGGGTTCAGACACCGGCGGGTCTATCCGCCAGCCTGCGTCTTTTTGCGGTATTGTGGGGCTAAAGCCCACCTATGGCCGGGTTTCACGATATGGCCTTATTGCTTTTGCTTCAAGCCTTGACCAAATCGGGCCTTTGACCAAGGACGTGCGTGATTGCGCCTTGCTCATGAATATTATTTCCGGCTATGATGAACGTGATTCTACTTCAGTCAATGAGCCGGTGCCTGATTATACCAGGGCCTTGGTCAATGATGTGCGGGGCCTTAAAATCGGGATCCCCAAAGAAGCTTTTGTCGAGGGGCTGGATGCGGAAGTCCGCCGGGCAGTTGAAAGCGCGCTTGATCTTTTGAAAAAACAGGGCGCTGTTATCAAGGAAGTATCTTTGCCGCATACACCTTATGCCGTGGCGACCTATTATATTGTGGCCACGGCTGAAGCCAGCTCTAATTTGGCGCGTTTCGACGGGGTGCGTTATGGCTTGCGCGTGCAGCCGGGCAAGGTCCGTAAAAATGCCCTGGTGGATATGTACGAGGAAACCCGTTCCAAAGGCTTTGGCGACGAGGCCAAGCGCCGTATCATGCTTGGCACATACGCCTTGTCATCGGGTTATTATGATGCCTATTATTTGCGCGGCCAAAAGGTGCGGACCCTGATCAAAAATGATCTGGACCAGGTTTTTAAGGATTGCGATGTGATCATGACCCCGACAAGCCCGACAGTGGCTTTTAAAGTAGGGGAGAAGGTGAGCGATCCTTTGAGCATGTACTTGTCGGATATTTATACGATCCCTGCTAATTTGGCAGGCATTCCGGCGATTTCTGTCCCCTGCGGCTTTTCCAAAAGCGGCCTGCCTATCGGATTTCAATTGATGGGCCGTGCTTTTGATGAAGAGATGCTTTTGAGGGTGTCGTACACGTATGAACAAAATACAGAATGGCATTTAAAGAAACCAACAATTTAAGTGTGTATAATGGCACGGAAAAATCATGTCCCAATTTGAAACGGTCATAGGCCTTGAGGTCCATTTGCAGTTAAGCACCAGAACTAAGATTTTTTGTTCTTGTGTCAATCAGTATGGCTGTGCGCCTAATACTAATGTGTGCCCGGTATGTTTAGGGTTGCCCGGCACCTTGCCGGTGTTAAATCATCAGGCCCTTTTGTATGGCATTAAGGTCGGCCTTGCCCTCAATGCGGAAATCAATTCCTTTGTCAAATTCGACCGTAAGAATTATTATTACCCGGACCTGCCCAAGGGCTATCAAATTTCCCAGTTTGATTTTCCTGTGGCTAAAAAGGGCTATTTGAACATAAAAAGCGGCGGGCAGGAAAAACGCATCGGCATCACACGCGCCCATCTCGAGGAGGATGCGGGTAAATTAGTGCATGATAATTCAGGCTCCTGTTCCCTGGCGGATTTTAACCGCACCGGTACGCCTTTGATCGAGATCGTGACCGAACCTGATCTGCGTTCACCGCAGGAAGCCTATGATTATCTCAACACGCTGAAACTAACATTACAGTATTTAGGGATTTCCGACTGTGACATGGAAAAGGGCTCTTTGCGTTGCGATGCCAATGTTTCCATACGGCCCGTCGGGCAAGCAAGCTTCGGCACCAAGACAGAATTAAAGAACATGAATTCTTTCCGCGCGGTGAAGACGGCCCTGGAATATGAGGTGCGACGCCAGACCCAAGTGATCATTGCCGGCGAAAAAGTGGTGCAGGAAACTTTATTGTGGGATGATGAAAAAGCACAGACCCGGGCCATGCGCTCCAAAGAGCAGGCCCATGATTACCGTTATTTTCCCGATCCTGATCTGGTGCCTTTTACCATCGATTATAAGATCATTGACGGTGTGCGCGCTGAATTGCCTGAACTGCCGCAGGCAAAATTTTTACGCTTTTTAAGCCAATATGGCCTCTCAGAATATGATGCCAATATTTTAGTGGCTGATGGCGGCATGGCTGATTTTTTTGAGGCAGCGGTCAAAGAATATCCTCAGGCCAAGAAAATAGCCAATTGGCTGGCAGGCCCGGTTTTAATGGAGCTTAATAATCGCAAGACGCCTATTCAGGAATTAAAATTGTCACCCCAAGGCCTGGTAACCTTAATTGCGAAGGTGGAAGATGGGGTTGTCAGCAATCTGGTCGGCAAAGAAGTTTTGACCTTTATGCTGGATGAAGGCAAAGGTGCGGATGAAGTTATAAAGGAAAAGAGTCTGGCCCAGGTTTCCGATGACTCGGCCTTGCTTGCCATTATTGATGAAGTCATTGCCCAAAACCCGGCGGTGGTTGAGCAAATCAAATCCGGCAAGCCTAATGCCGCCGGATTTTTAGTGGGGCAGGCCATGAAGAGATCAGGCGGACGTGCCAATCCCAAGAAATTGAATGAGTTGATAATGCGGAGAATAACCGGTGTCTAAAAAGAATTTTATATTAGGATTTGTTCTTCTTGCTCTGCTGGGTGCCTGTTCGGCGGGTATTTCGCAGAACACAGTCCAAAATAAGAAGGACTTATATTCCCAGGTCGAGCTTTTCAGCTACGCGTTAACAACTGTCCAGTCGGAATATGTGGATGAAAAGACCCCGCAGGACCTGATCTATGGCGCGCTCAAAGGCATGCTTTCATCGCTCGATCCTCACAGCGAATTCATGGACCCTGAAGAATACAAGGACCTGAAGACCGAGACAGAGGGAAAATTTGGCGGGCTTGGCGTTGAGATTTCCATCAAAGACGATTTATTAACGGTCATTTCTCCTGTGGAGGACACGCCGGCCTGGCACGCGGGCATCAAGGCAGGGGACAGGATCGTCAAGATCGGCCATGCCATCACCCGTGATATGACCCTGGATGACGCGGTCAAGTTGTTGCGGGGAGAGCCGGGAACCCAGGTGACGATCACCGTCCTGCGCGAAAGTGATGATTCAGTCAAGGATTTTGTCATTACCCGCGAAATTATCCATGTGGATGATATCAAGGACCCGCACCTTTTAGGGGACCATATCGGCTATGTGCGGCTGACAGAATTCCGGGAAAATTCCTACAATGAATTACACCAGGCTTTGGAAAAATTAAAAGCCCAAGGCGCAGACAGCCTGGTCCTGGATTTGCGTAATAATCCCGGCGGGCTCTTGGATGTGGCCATCAAGATCGCTGAAGATTTCCTGCCTGCAGGCAAGACGATTGTTTCAACCAAGGGCAGGCATTCATCTGAAGATTTTACAGCCAATTCCCAAAACGATAACGGGGACTTTTTGGGCTGGCCGATGGTGGTGATGATCAATGAAGGCTCTGCCTCAGGAAGTGAAATTGTGGCCGGCGCTCTCCGGGACAATAAAAGGGCAGTGCTGGTCGGGGTCAAATCTTTCGGCAAGGGCTCTGTGCAGTCTGTGATACCGTTGCCTGACGGGTCAGGTTTACGTTTGACCACGGCGCGGTATTTTACGCCGTCGGGGGTGTGCATTAACGGCATCGGGATCACTCCGGATGTGGTGATAGAACAGAAAGAACCCGCAGATGATGACAGTGACCGGAAGAGTGCTGCTAAGGAAGACAGTGATGATGTGGACACTGTCTTTACCGAACTCGAAGATAAAGAGAAGAATAAGAAAGTTTTGCCTACAGAAGATAAAAAACAATTGGCTTTAAAGAAAAAAGACGAAGCTGATCTCCAGCTGCAAAGCGCCATTAATGTGATCAAAGGCATCAAGATTTACCGCCAGTTCCAGCAAAAATAAAATGCCCAAAAAAAGAAAAATAACCGGTCCCAGGGACAACGATACAAAACCCGCCGCCATTGTCCTTTGTTTGTTTGTCGCGGCCATTATCGTATTTGTCATTTTTTCAAGACATAAAGAACCCAAGAAAGAAATGGCCCCTGCGCCCAACGAAGCTGCTGAGGTTTCGACACCGGTTGAAAGCGTTAACCCGGAGGCCTTTGTTTCTAGGCCGGCTGTTCCTGAGCCTCCTCCGGAGGGTGTTTCAGGTCCGGGCGGCGGGAAAATTGCCATCATTATTGATGATTGGGGGCAGACGACGACTAATTGCAAATATTTAAAAGAAATCCCCGAGCCTTTGGCAGTGTCCATATTGCCGGGTTTACGGCATACCAAGGACGTGGCCAATTGTGCCGGCCGATACCATAAGCTGGCCATGCTGCATTTGCCTTTGGAAGCCTTGCATAACGGTGATTATTATCCGCCCAATTATATTATCAAGACCACGATGAACGCGGATTTGGTTTCTAAAATCGTGGAAGAGGATTTAGACCAATTGCCGTCGATTGAAGGTGTCAACAATCACATGGGTTCCAAAGCCACGGCAGACAGGTCTTTGATGAGGATCATCCTTAGGATATTAAGGAAAAGAGGGTTGTTCTTTGTCGACAGCATGACATCGCCCCATTCTGTTTCTGCCACCTTGGCCGAGGAGATGGGTTTAAGGTATGGCAAAAGGGACGTCTTTTTGGATAATATCAACACCAGGGAAGCGAATATTAAACAGTATGTGGTTTTGGCCAAAAGGGCCCGCCATAAAGGTTATGCGGTCGCTATTACCCATGACAGGCCGATAAGTATGTCAGTGCTTAAAGAAGAAATCCCCTGGCTGGAAAAACAAGGCTGCCAGATTGTCAGCATCAAAGAGCTGCTCCACTACCGATGAAGATACTTGGCATAGAAACTTCCTGTGATGAGACTGCGGCCGCGGTTGTTGCGGACGGAGTAAAGGTGTTTTCTAATGTCATTGCCACCAGCCTCAAAGACCACCAGCGTTTTGGCGGCATCATCCCGGAAATTGCTTCCCGTCGCCAGATAGAATTCATCCATGGGGTGGTGGCTGAAGCTTTGGGTCAGGCCAAGACGGCCTTAAAGGACATTGATGCCATTGCCGTGACCCGTGCCCCCGGGCTCATCGGTTCTTTGCTGGTGGGGCTTTGTTTTGCCAGGGCCTTAAGCCGTGCCGCGAAAAAGCCGCTTGTTGAAATTGATCACATCAAGGCGCATTTGTACGCTAATTATTTACAGCTGCCTAACGGCCCACAAGCTTGTCCTCAGAAACGGTTACCTGCTGTAGGCCTTGTGGTTTCCGGCGGGCATTCCAGCCTTTTTTATGTCAAAGATTTTAAGCATTTTAAATTGTTGGGCGTGACACGCGACGACGCGGCAGGTGAGGCCTTTGATAAGGTGGCGCGTATTTTGGGCTTGGGTTATCCCGGCGGCCCGGTGATAGACCGTTTGGCAGCCAGCGGCATTAATAAGGAAATTAAATTCCCTCAGGCGCCGCTTGCCAATTCTTATGATTTTTCTTTTAGCGGTACTAAAACAGCAGTGCTTTATTACACCCAAAAGAATAAAAATAAGCCGGATTATTCCGTGCCCAAAGTGGCCTATGCCTTCCAGGAAAGTGTCGTCGCTGTTTTAGCGGAGAAATCCCTTAAGGCCTGCCGCAAGCTCAAGGTCAATACGCTTTTAGTAGGCGGCGGGGTGGCAGCTAATTCCGCCCTGCGCACGACATTGCAAGCCCAAGCTGTAGCGCAAGGTATCGAAGTGTTTTTTCCCCCGATGTCCCTATGCCTGGACAATGCCGCCATGATCGCAGGCTTGGCCTATCATTTACGCAGCAGTGTTTGACCTCGGAGCTTTATTTTGTTAACATTAAACTAAACATCCAACCATTTAAATAAACCCCGCCTGGACTGTTGGTCCAAGCAGCGGGGTCCTAAAAGGAGAGGTCACTATGGCCTTTAACCGCAAAGAACAACATAAAGAATTACCTGAAGAAAAGATCATTGAAATCAATGCCCAAATGGAAGGGACGTTGACTTTTTCCGACCCGGTGAATTTGAAAATCCACGGCCGTTATACGGGCAAGCTCGATACCCGCGGCACCTTGACAATCGGGGCCAGCGCGCAGGTGGACGCGAATATTACCGGTGAGGCTGTCATCATCGCCGGAAAGGTCAAAGGTAATGTCATTGCCAAGAAAATGCTGGTGTTGATGCCCACCGCGGTGCTGCACGGGGACATTTCAACGCCTAAATTAAATATTGTTGAGGGCGCTTTGTTTCAGGGCCGCTGCCATATGCTGGAAGATGTCCTGACCATCGATGATTTAGCGCAATATCTGGAAATCGAAATACCCGCCATTTTGGAATTGGCGACGACGGGCAAGATACCTGCCCTTAAAGAGGGGGATAGCTGGAAATTTGAACGTGCCCAGATCGACCAGTGGGCCTCTTCAGGCAAGGTCAGATAATGAGCAGCCAGTACATCACTGTCCGTGAAACAGCGCAGATCCTGGCCGTGTCCGAAAAAAAGGTCATGGACCTGATTGAAAGCGGCAAATTACAAGCATATAAAATTGCAGACCAATTTTTACGCCTTAAGCGCAATGAAGTCGCCAATATCCTTTCTACCGGCGAGGTCGTTTCTGAAAATATCTCACATAGTTACACTCCCCAAGAACGCGTGCGTGACTTTTTTTATTTCAACGATTTTTACCTGGTAGCTCTCATTGTTATCGGGGTCCTGCTTTATATCATTTTCTTTACCTACTGATGGGGCAAATCCGTAAAATCAATGATGTCTATTATATCGAATTTTATGCGCGGGGCTTGCTTTACTCGCAGATCGCCGGCCCCCATTTAGAGGAAGCCCAAAAGCTCCTGCAGCAGGTGGAAGAAAAGATCGCCGGAGGTGAGGCCTTAACGATTGTCCGCCATATCGACCTATTGGATTTTTATGAGCGCTTTCTGGCTGAGGCAAGAGCGCAGTACAGCCCCAAAACCGTCCGGCGATTTGAGAGCACCATCAAACATTTCAGCGGTTTTCTTGAAAATAATTTCACCCAAGCCCATCAGCTTGCCCAACTGACACCTGCCATCATTGAATCGTACAAAGCTTATTTGGTTAAGACACAAAAATTAAAAGTCACGAACCTGACTATTCTTCTGATAAGGGATGTTTTAGAATTCGGAATAAAGTTGGGGTTTCTCAATGATAATCCCAGTTTGCATGTGCGTTTATTAGCCTGGCCTAAGGTGCCGGAACGAAAACCAACAGCCCGTTATAATAAAGCTAAACAGTTATTACCCAAAGGGTTAGGCTTGGGTAAGTTTGCCCAATTATTAAACCTGCCGGATGTTTCCCGGACAATTTATTATGCTCATTTAATTCCTTTAAGCAGGGAAGATGCTTATAATTGAAATTTAGAATCGCCCTTGTTAATCTTTCATAAACGTTCTATACTTTAATTGATGAGATACTCTATATTCCCATATGCCGCACTTTTTTTGATCCTGGGAATGTCCTTTGCCTGCGCAGGACAGACCACCTTGACGACCTATTACCCTTCGCCCAGCGGTAATTATAATACTATGACAGTTGATACGACCGGCACTAATGCTACGACAAATTTGGGTACTACCGGAGCGGTTGATTATTTAGACTTGTACAATAGCTCAAATAACATAGTTGATTCAATTAATTATGAGGGTTGGGTCGGCGTCGGGACGAATAACCCGGGTTACTTACTTGATGTCCAGGACTCGAGTACCGGCGGTGCTCAAATTCGTGCCTATAACAGTAGCAACACCACCGGCCGTGCCGGCATAGCTATTACGCAAAGTAACGGTGGCGGCGGTTTTTCCATGCAGCAATTAGAAACTGGGGTCGTTGCCATGCAAAACTATAGCACTCTTGATAATGCGATAGATTTTGTTGAGGGCAATGTCGGCATCAATCAAATAAGCCCCGCTTCTCCTTTGCAGGTGGGTGTTTACCCAACCAATAGCTATACTGCGGGAACAGTGGCTGATTTTAATGCCCCTGCTGACACTTTGTATGCGATTGCTTTACACCGTGGTGGGGTAAACAATGCAGAGGGGCTTTTTTTAGGAGTTAATGAGACGTCAGGGTATGCGACAATCCAGTCATTGGAAGATAATGTTGCAGACGAACCGCTTCTCTTAAATCCGAATGGCGGCAATGTCGGCATCGGGACGACGACGACGAATGGAACACTGCAAGTAAGCAGCAGCGCAGGTTATACTATTTATAGTACTAATTCCGGGAGCGCCCTCGGCAGTAATTATTCCATTTTTGCTACAAATTCCGGCACCAAGGCTGGTGCAAATTCTTGGGCCGGTGTTTTTAATAGCACAAGCAATGCCTATGGCCTTTATGCATCAGATGTTGTTGGGGCGACCACCTATTATGCTGAGATCGCTGATGGTGCTTATGGTCTTATCACAAATGGTACTATATATACCACAACCCTTGCAGCTAATACTAACATCATTAATGATTCCGACGAGCGGTTGAAGAAGGATATTTTGCCCCTTACCGGTGCTTTAGATAAGATAGAGCGCCTTAACGGTGTGACCTTCAGATGGAAGAAAAACGGTGCCAAAGACATTGGTGTTATTGCTCAAAATGTAGAAAAAGTCTTTCCTGAAATCGTCAAGATAACTGGCCGGGATGGTATGAAAGGCGTTGAATATGGCAATCTCGCGGCCTTGTTCATTGAAGCGATCAAGGACCAGCAGAAAGAAATTAAAGACCAGCAAAAACAGCTCAAGGAACAACAAAAAGAAATTGAAGAATTACAGAAAAAAGTAGGGGTTAATAAGTGAAAAGAATAACAGGGCTTTTATTTATAACTCTCTTACTTTTGCCTTCAAGGTTTATCTTTGCCCAGGACAACCCGTCAGACAACTCAGACACTGTTATTGTTAATAATGACACCATGCAAGCTGCTAACCCTTCGACAGACTCTACGCCTACTGTTATGCCGCAAATGCCCACTGGCGGGCCAACTACTCCTCCGCCAATACCTGCTATGCCTCCTAGAATTATAATGCCCAAGACAGTGGTAGCCACTTCCGACGGGGGGATTGTTGTAGTGGAGGGGAACAAGATCACCAAATATGACAGCAACCTGCAGGAAACCAAATCCATTGATTTAGAGGATAGTGATAATAAACAGTAAATTTCTGCGCACCTTGCCGTATAATCCTGCGGTATGATTTGGAGAGAGGGGTAGAATAGATTTTTAATCATTTTTGCTGTATAGTTAATTTATGAGTGATCTGGATAAAATAAAGAAGACTTTGAGACAAAATAAACGAGACCTTCGGCGAGAGTTTAAGGTGAAGGTGCTTGGTATTTTTGGTTCTTATGTCCGTGGAGAACAGAAGAAAAATAGCGATGTTGATATACTTGTGGATTTTTCCCGAACGCCTGGTTTGTTTGATTATATGAAGGTTGAGAGCCGTTTAAGCGACATTCTTCATAAAAAGGTTGATTTGGTCATGAAGGGGGCATTGAAACCGAGCATTGGAAAGAATATCATGCGTGAGGTTGTTTACGTATGATTAGGGAATATAAAGATTTCCTAGTTGATATTATTGATGCTATTGATAAGGTTGAATTTTTTGTCAAAGGAATGAAGTTTGAGACTTTTGAGAAAGATGTCAAAACAAGTTTTGCGGTCATAAGAGCGTTTGAAATAATGGGAGAAGCTGTAGGCAAAATCCCTTCCGGTGTTCGCAATAAGCATAAAGAAATACCTTGGAAAGAAATGGCTGGCATGAGGCATAAATTAATCCATGAATACTTTGGAGTTAAGCCTCGTGTTGTATGGAAAACAATCAAGCAAGACCTGCCTAAAATAAAGCCACATTTACAAAGCATTTTGGATAATCTTCCTAAATCACAACAATAATCATTATTTTTTATTATGATTTTAGTACAGTCGAAGATTTTTGATTTTAAAAATAAAATATGGATTTTATAAGCATATTAAATTAAAGTAGTTGCGATCATGGAGAGGTGGCAGAGTGGCCGAATGCGGCGGTCTTGAAAACCGTTGCCTCGCGAGGGGCCGTGAGTTCGAATCTCACCCTCTCCGCCATACTTTTAGTAGCAATTGTAACTATCTTGTAATAGGATAGTTACAATATCTCGACTCCCCCGTTGAGATGAGTGTGCCCAAATTGGGCCCATGTTCAATCAACATCAACGGGGAGGTCAGTATGGCAAGTCTTAGATTCAGAGCTGGTCGGTATTATGTTGATTACCGTGTCAAAGGCCGCAGGGTACGTAAGTCCGTCGGTAAATCACGAAAAACAGCAGAATTAGCAGTCAAAGACATTGAAGTAAAGTTAGAACGGCAAGAAATTGGTTTTGTAGAAAACGATTCAGAATTAAGTAAACTCTTCGAAGAATACAAAGTCTACAGTCAAGTCCATCACGCTCCTGCCACACAAAATCGCTATAGAGCCATCCTCGATAATTTCAAAAGATACTTAAAGAAATTTCCCTTCGTAAAGAAAGTCTCCCAACTCGATTCAAAATTCTTTGAAGACTATCAAGCCTACCGCAAATCGCAAAATGCCGCCAATAAAACAGTCAATGTTGAGGTGATTTGTTTAAAGGCCATGTTCTATCAAGGCATGCGGTGGGGTTATGTTAGAGTCAATCCCTTAAAGGGCGTTAAGGAACTCAAGGAAGAGGTTAATAAAAAGCCGCGGTTCTTGAGCAAAGAGGAGTGCAAAGCGCTTCTTGAGAACTGTGATTCATTTTTTCGCCCAATTTTCTATACCTTCCTGAATACAGGGATGCGTAAAGCCGAACTAGAAAATCTGACCTGGAATGATATCGACTTCGGGCGCAGGAAAATAAAAATCCGCTATAAAGATGATTGGAGTCCTAAAACATCAGAGCGTGAAATTCCAATCAATAACGGCTTGTTTGAACTATTAACCGATCTAAAACAAAAGACCTTCATCAAATCCTGCCCCTATATTTTTCATCGTGATGGAGAAAAGATCGATCCAAACTATCTACGCCGTCAGTTGATTTTATTAGCTAAGGTTTGTGAATTTCAGGACGTCACCAAAATTCATACGCTTAGACACACCTTTGCCAGTCATCTGATCATGGGTGGGGTTGATTTGCCTACCGTCAAAAAGCTATTGGGACATGCAAATATCGATACAACCATGATCTATTCCCATCTGGCCGATGAGCATGTGGACAAGGCGGTGGAAGCCCTAAGCTTTTAGGGTTTGACAATTGTATCAAGTGTGATACACTTTAATTAATCAGTAACCGTTCTTTGGGAGATAGTATATGAGTGAGAAAAAGATTGGAGGATTCATTTTTAGAATATATAAAAATGATCATCGTCCGTACCATGTGCATATTATTAAAGGCAACAAAGAAATAGGAAGATTTGATATTGAGAACCAAAGATCAATGGATGAAAGACTAAAAATAACAGGGCAATTACGTAAAGCTTTAAAAGAAGCCGGTTATTTAAAATAGGAGTAAATTTATGAAATCAGATATTTTATTATTAACAAAGAATACGAGAATAGCCAACGAGTTAAAGCATCTCTCTAATGCAAAGGTCCATACTGTTGGTGTTCCTTCTCAAATTAACAATATTTTTAAGAAGAATGGAAAGCATTTAGAGGTGGCTTTGCTTGATTTAACTTATCCAGAAGATGATCTCAATAGGTTTATTTTCTACATTAAACAGTATAAAAAAGACATTCCTGTTTTATTGCTTAGTTCAAATCGCTATTTAAATGCAGAAAGCGAAGCTATGCGTAATCTATCTGTTTATGGATATATAAAACATCCGGAAAATATTGAGGAGATAGAAGAAATTTTAGAGGATTTGAACAGATTGTTTGAGCTCGATATGGACAAGAAATTCGATAAAGTTGATTATCTGGAAGGTGAAAAAGTTTTTGCATGCACTTTTAAGGATATGAAGAAGTATTTTCTTAAGCGAAGCAGTGTTCCTGATAATGTTGATAGTAAAATCACTGATATCGATATTGATAAAACAGGATACCATTTTACTATTGAATATGCATCTGGTGAAAAATCCGTTATTCCCTGGGATTATGTGAAACATATGTGTGATGACAAGTACGAATATTATAGAACCAACAATAAGACTGATGTTCCAGCTCATGAGATTGGACGGAGGATAAAAGAAATTCGTCAATCAAAGAAATTGACGCAAGATGAATTAGCTGTGAAATCAGGTATTCAAAGGGCAAATATTGCCAGGATTGAATCAGGCAAACATAAGCCTTATTTAGAAACATTAGAGAAGATAGCTGGGGCGTTTAATATGCCTGTTGCCTATTTTATTGCACGTTAATAAATATTATTCTTAAAAATAATATGTCATTCCCGCGCAAGCGGGAATCCAGAAACGGAGGCGAACATGTTAGGAAGCTTCTGTAGTAGGCTTGCTAACCATAATTACAGAATTCTATTGGTCGAAGCAGTAGTCCTGTCTGTAATAATAGGCGCCGGTCTTGCCTCATGGCCCGGAGTTATTGTTTTACTAGTGGCCTTAACGTGGGTATTGAGCAAACATTGGGGAACAATTTATTTGATTGGCATTTTTAGCAGTGCCTGGGGTTTCCTAGCCGGCATGATCGGTTATGGCATAGGTGGATGGGCTTGGACATTGCTATTGGGCATCTTGGCCTTAATAAGCGGTGTTAAGATTCACTTACGGGATCTGAAAAAGCCGCTTGTTGATGAAGTTTTTGAACAATTCAACAGTCAGCAATGGAGACAGAACTGGCATTTGGGACCTCAGAATTTGAATTAGAGTCAGTTATTTAGCTTCAAAATACTTACCTCCTTATTTTATAAGGAGGTTTTTATTTTTGGTAGTATAATCCTGTAATTGTAGATACAGGACATGTAACGGGGATTATAAGTAAAAAGTATTTAAAAGAATATGTTTATGAGTAAAATTGCTAATTTAATTGAGAATTTATTTAAAAAGTTTTCTGTTAATAAGAAAACCAAAAAAATGTCCGGAGAGAAAAATAATCCAGCCGTAGATATTTTATCTAAGAATTCTTTTCTCTCAGATTCTCCTTTAACCGAATCTACAAAAGATGAATTTAAAAGAAGGCCTTTTGCTCAAAAACTAGCAAAAATAATATTATCTCATTTAGGGTCTGATAGCCTAGTGATCGGCATAAATGGGAAATGGGGAGAAGGAAAAACAACAGTACTAAAATTCATTGAGAACGAAATTAAAGAAGATCCTAATAAAGTCATTTGCATTTGGTTTAATCCTTGGGTATACAAGGACGAGGATCTACTGCTTCTGCATTTTTTTAATAGCTTATCTACTGAATTACAAAAATCACTAAAATCATCTAAAGAAGTTGTTGGAGCATTAATAAAAAATGGAAGTTATGTATTTCCTACTTTTGATGTCTCGATGCCTGATGGATCAACAGTGGGAATTAATATCGGAGAAAGCTTAGAAAGATTTGGTGACAATTTATCGTCTGTTGACAACAGTGAGTTAAAAACTCGTCTAGAGAAAATATTAAAGGCTCTAGGAAAACGTATAGTCATCTTGATGGATGATATTGATAGACTTGACAAGAGTGAAATTCAGAATATTTTTAAGCTTATTAAATTGATGGCCAATTTCCCATATACAAATTATATTTTAACATTTGATCAGGAAATGGTTTCTAAAGCACTTGGTGAACAATACGGTGGAGGGTCAGAAGAAGGATGCAATTTTCTAGAAAAGATTATTCAGGTTCCCATTAATTTGCCGTTACTAGATAAGGCTTCGCTGCGCACGTATTGTTTTAATATAATTAATGAAGTATTTAAGATGTCTAAAGTTGAACCGAATGAAGACCAAGCTAGGGAGTACGCAAGGTGTTTTGTAAATTTTCTAGAAATTAGACTAAAAACACCTCGAATGGCCAAAAGGTATGGGAATCTTTTAACTTTTATATTGCCACTAATAGGAAATGAAGTCAATTTAGTCGATTTGATGTTAATTGAAGGAGCTAGGGTTTTTTACCCGGATTTGTATACATTTATTAGGACAAAACAAGATTTATTTTTAGGTCTATATTTGGATTCTTTAGGCAGAAAACCGGAAGTAAAAACAAAAATTGTAAAATATATTAATGGATGTTTGGAAAATCTAAATGAAGATGAGAAGGATGCTGCGAGAGAATTGATAAAGTATTTATTCCCTACGCTTGAATGGGTATTTGGTGGTGCTGTCTATGATGGGCTTCAGTGGGAAGAAAAGTGGGCGGAAGATAAACGGGTTGCCTCTAGAGCTTATTATCGTAGATATTTTACTTATTCGGTTCCAGAGGGAGATATTTCTGATGAAGAGATCGAAGGATTTATAGTGAAATTAAAGGATTCTGATATTAATACTATCATATCGGAAATAAGGAAGCTGGTCGGCGAAACTAGAGCAGAAATTTTCGTTTCGAAACTTAAAGCATATGAAAAGAAATTTACGGTTGATGTTGCTCGCAACCTATCCTTAGCAATATCAAAATTAGGCAACATATTCCCTGACCCAGATATGATGTTTTCTGTTGGGCCTTTTTCTCAAGCCGCAATTCTTATTGGTCGTTTAATTAAACTGGTCCCACAGAATGAAGGTCGTTTTGATTTGGCAAAGACTATAATTACAGAGGGAGATCCTCTATATTTTGTAAGTGAGTGTTTTCTGTGGATAAAGGCCTCTAAAGAACACGAAGAAAATAGGTTATTAACAAAAGAAGAGGAAAAGCAGCTTGGCGCTATAATTGCTAACCGCGTAGAAGCGTTATCGAAAAATGAAGTAATTTTTCTGAGTTTCCCTAAAGCTGCCCAACGTTTTTTATCAATGTGGTCCCAATGGGGGGATAAGAAAAAGGTACAACAGTATTTGGCTGACTTAATTAATACTGATTCGAAAAATGCAATTTTATTAATTAGGAGTTTTCTATCAAGATCGTATGGTGAGGATGGGGTACGACTAAAGAGTGATTTTGATAGAAATGGGTATGAGGTTATTAAGCAGCTTATTGATCCTGAAATTTTAATTAAAGGACTAACCAAATTATTTGGGGAGTTAGATGGTAAGACATATCGTCATCTGGAAGACACGAAGGGTGAAGATGAAGACAAAATATTAGCAGAGCAATTTGTTTCCATTCATAATTATGCTAAGTCGGAGAATAAGTAAATTAAAGATGTAGGGAAAGGTAATGAAAATGGAAGATTTGTTAAAAAATCTTAGAGATTCAATACTGGTAACGGTTATTACTATTATATTCACGTCTTTTGGGTTTAAAACTTGGTTTGAGTATTTGATTCTTTTTTGTGTCGTTGTTGTCGTATTACAGGTATTAAAATTGTTTACTCCATTTGTGGTACTTTTAATGAATATAAAACGAAAATATTTAGTTAAAGTTGCGATTTTAAATGGTTCAATTTTTCAAACAGAAAAAGAACATAGGTGTGTTCGTACCTGGATAGGGATTACTCCAGAAATGTGGCGTAGGGCATTAATTCCTCTTTTTCCCTATTTTGGTAAATCATGGACTAGATCTTTGCATTTAATCCCTGTTACAGAAATTAATGATTCATGGTCAATAATTATTAATCCGTTTGGAGATAATTTTCCAGAGAAAGATCAAAAGCTCCATGAAACCTTTTATAAAATATGCAGTTTTGTTTCCAATGGAGGGATTTTTATAGTAACGGGAGGAGCTTTCTTTTTGCATCAAAATCCAATTGTTTCAGAGAAAGCAGAGCTTTTCATGACTCATCTTATTGATGGTAAGCAGAATTTGGAGACATCATCATTGTTTCAAGAATTTGGCGTAAGGATGACAGGGGATGTCTATGAAAATAATCAGTTGGTTTCTAGTGAACCAGTTAGAGTAGGGGTTGAACAAACACAAGAAGACATTGAACGTTTTGGTAATGTTTTACAAGGGATTACTTCCTTAGAAAGATTCCGTTCCACATCTGCAGGGAGTTCTAACTACCTTCCTTTAATTCGGCAAATTGATGGATTAAATTTTCCCATTGCAATTATCCCGTATGGTAAAGGAGCATTAGTTCATATTGGTTTACATATTACGTCTGAAACTTCCGATGAATTTAAAGTTGTTACACGGGTATTAACAAGTATTATCCAAAACAATATGCAAAGTGTGCTTGGTCAATAGGGATTATAAGAAGTAGGGGATTATAAAAATATATCTCCTATAATAGAAGTTACAGGATATAACGGAGATTATGATAAGTAGGCGTTAGTTATATGACTTTAAAGCCGGACGATTTAGAGATGGTAATATTTGATATTCTAAAGAAAGAGCTTTCCTTAGATGACGTTCATATTTTTTTAGAGAAGAAGTTCTACGAGTCTTCTCAAAAATATCCCAATGTTAAAGATATGGTCGTATTTGTTACATATTTTTGCCAAGATCGGTTACGTTTTAAAGACAATCAAAAAGCAGAAATTATTAAAGTAGATCTATTATCAAGGGATTTTTCTGCTCAAACTGGTGTGATGGATATTCAAATGGCTTTAAAATCAAAATATGCCAGAGAACAACAGGAAAAATTTAATATCAATATCCTTAATACAAGTGAACCAATGGATTTGTCTTCACTTGAAGGAAAAGGCATTCGATGTAGGTATGAAATAAATATTACAGTTTTAAATAATTCACATTCCATTGATTTTGATTCTAGAAAATTGTCAAGATAGCAGGGATTATGATAAATAGGGAAAATTAAATGTTTGAACCACTTCAATTTGAGAAGTTAAATGAGGCAGATGTCAGAGAAGAAATACTGGCGCCTCTAATTAATGCTTTAGGTTACCGTTCAGGGGATATTAATGGGGTTATCCGCGAGCAATCACTACGGTATCCACAAATTTTCTTAGGACGAAAAGACCCTAGAAAAGATCCTCTTTTGAGAGGTAAGGCAGATTATATACTTGAGGCGGGAGAAAGGGTCAGGTGGGTTCTCGAAGCAAAAGCGCCAGATCGTGAAATTCTTATTGATGATATTGAGCAGGCTTGGAGTTACGCGAATCACCCTGAAGTACGTGCTGTATATTTTGTTCTGTCCAATGGACGGACTTTTCATGTTTACCAGACAAGAAACGGCCCCAATGTGGCACCGATTTTTATTTTAAAATACGAGGAATTGTCAACTAACCTCTCTCGCGTTAAGAACCTCTTGGGTCCAGAGGCGATTCTTCGTGATAATCCATCTATTATTCCTGATACCGGGGAACCTCTAGGAACTGGGCTTCGATCAGTAGCTCGTATTACTGGTGGGTTTATTAAATATGAATCTAATTCAGTTGGGTTGGCTGCTCTTAATGAATTGCAAGTAGCGATTTCTGAAGGAGCGGTTGAGAGGAATGAAACAGGGAAAATGGTAGCTTTCCTTAAAACATTAAGCCCTATTCGTTCCTTTCAGGAACTTAATGATCGACTTGGCTTATCATCGTTTGAGATGGTTAGCGAGAGCGGTGTTCTCTCTGTAGATCGTCAATTGCCAACAAGATTTTCATATGATAATACAATTATATTTCCAAAGGGTGAGCGTTTGTTGAACCTTTTGACGTGGGAGAATGTTGTTTTACCGTTTAATTTGTCATGTCATGTGCAGGCTGAGGCAATGGGGATTCTTATAGGACACAAATATTCAGGAAGATTTTCGACCGAAATACGGTATGTTGAGCAACCTTTAGTTGTAAAAGTAATTGGTGTATTTGAACTAACTATCGTGTAATAAGTGGAAATAAATAATAGGGACTATCATATTTTGAAAATATAATGGGAGAGCAATCTATGCTTTTAGGTCAGTGGATGGGACCAGTTGGGAATGGTACTAATAAAGGTTTTGTTATTGTAAATTTTGAATCTTATATCGAGAGAGAAGGTATGTGGACTGGACGTTTTTGTTTCACAGATGATGATAAGACTTTGGCTAATTTCTTTGGAATAGTGCAAATTAAAAAAGAAGGTGATAAATATAATGGTTTAGCGTTTGATTTTTTTATTTCAAACACTGAGAAGAATATTCTAGAAAGCAGAGATTCTTGGTTAACCCACCATAGGGAATCTAATTTTCCTAAATTAATAAAAATTACTAACGGAGTTTGTGACGGATCAATTCTAAAAGCGCAATATCAGTCTGATGCTTCCACAAATGGTGATTTTATCGTACATAAGATTGACACTGATACCGTTATTAGCCCAAAAAAGATTTTTACTTGGAAAGATTTCAAAGCGTGGATTGATAGTAGAAAAAAAGGACTCTTATTTAGGGGGCAAAGAGATAGCCAGAAGCTAAAAACATCATTTCATCGCCACGGGAGAAATGATCTTATTCGTTATTTTCAGAATGATTTTCAAACTCTCGGGCATAACATGAATTCTTTAAAGGATTATACCTATAACCTTAATGATAGTACGGATAGAAATGCATTAATAAGTGTTGCTCAGCATCATGGTTTTCCAACACCTTGTTTAGATTGGACAGAATCGCCGTATATAGCTGCATTTTTTGCATTTGAAGGAATAGATAAACGAAACGTCAATCAAATATCAAATGTAAGAATTTTTGTTTTTGATTATGGAGAATGGTCTAAACCAGAAAACCCCAATTATTATATAAAAGGGAATTTTTTAGATACTAGGCCTTCTTTAGTATTTCATTTGTTCCCAGCTGTAAATAATGATCGCGCTTTACCGCAGCAGTCGGTGTTTATGTTTTCAAATATTTCTGATATTGAGAGCTGGGTTCATCATTGTGAGGGGATTGGTAAGGAGTATTTATATTGCTTTGACTTGCCATATTCTGAACGTCAATTAGCAATGGATGATTTACGATCAATGGGCGTAACTCACGCATCTTTATTCCCTGGGAAAGATGGTATTTGTAAGTCTTTAAGGGAAAGATTGTTTTGAAATTAAATAGTTTGGTTTTAACGCGTTAGCTAATTTTGACAGAAGGGTAATTAAGGTTTATAGTATGAATCTATTTCATTTTAATATTAACCATTTTATTAGAAACAACAGGAAATAAAAGTATGGCAAACACTTTAGAGTACCTTTTTACTTGTGGTCGTGTAATAAGAGATCAAACTTCAGGATTATTTACTTATGTTGATGGATTTGACACTCTTTTTATTCCAAAAGAGTCTGATTTTCTTTATCAAAATATATGTATTATAGCAAGAGTATATTATGCTGTTGGCGGTATTGTTAAAGCAGAAATAAGGTTTGTAGATCCAGATAGGGTTGATTCAACCCCAGTAGTTATAACAGGAGCTATGTCCCCTGGTTATATTCAACTCGCGGCCGCTTTTCCAATACAAAAGTTTACTAAAGTAGGTAAATACTATATGAAAATAAAATTTCAAGACGTAGAATTGGAGAATGAAAACAAATTTTATTTTGAAGTCTTAAAACGACAATAATATTTATGCCTGATCAATCACAAATTCCGCCTCCGGATACTCCTAAGGGACAGGGTTTAGATGGGAAACAGTCTCCAGATTCCCCTCAGAATCTCGAAGCAAAACTTTTAGAAAAAGTTGAAACTCTAGCAGAACAAATAAAACTAGCTACTAGCGATATTAAGCTGGGCAAAGAAGATCTTCAAAAAGGCAAAGAGGATATAAAGGCAACAAAAGACATAGTATATTTTGGGTTTATCATTCTATTATTTATGTTTGGTTTATCAATAATTCAATCTTGGGATGAAAAAACTCGATCTAACATGACATTAATAGATAAAGTCGATTCTTTACAAACTCAGCTTAAATTACTAGAACAATCAAATAATTAAATTTCACCTAATGTCTCACCTTATACGTCGGAGAATCTTCCGGCCGATTATAGTAATATTTCCTGTAATAACATTTTCAGGATGTAAACGTATCAGGTTTATTACAATTTCATTACAAAATCATTACAACTGTCCGTAACGAAGTTGTAATTTTTTATTTCTGTAACTCTCCCATTGGCAAGGGGTTTTCGGGATGAAGCTCCCGAAACCGCGGCAGACCACTCCCCCTCAACGATAAAGCGAGAGGGGTAGTGGTCTGCCGCTACCAATTGCCAATGGGAGAGAGTAGGTATTTAGAGAGGTAGTATAAGTTAAGTGTAGTTAGTAGAGGTATGAGATGAATGATGAATAGGATGTATGGTTGGGTAGGTTATGTTGAAGGGTGGGTTGTGTTGATGGATTAGGATGTGTTGATGAGTAAGTTGTTGTTGAAGGGTGGGTTGGGTTGATGAATTAGGAGGTGTTGTGTTGGTTGTTTTGTGGGTTGTTTGGGGTTTAGGGAGGGTGTTGATAGGATGGTTGTTAGTGGTTATGGAATGTTGTTCCAGTTTCGGTCATGAAAAGTATATACTGCGGGAGCATCCCCAAAATGCTCCAGGCGTTGTATTGATAGGAATAATTGACTTATCGGCTTGTTATGGTATTATACAAATATTGATTAATAATCAATTATAGTTTGATTAATTATATGTAAGCTCAATTTCTTTTCCCAAATAAGGTTATTGAACTTTCAAGATGCGTTTTTTGTATCTTGAAAATTTTATGGGGGAAAAGAAATGGAGAGATTATTGAAGATCAACGAAGTTAGCGAAATGTTGCAGATGAGTCCTAAGACGATTTATCATTGGGTGCATTGTGGGAGTATTCCTTATTTTAAAGTTTATCGTGAGCGTGGTGCTGCTGGGGTTATTCGGTTTAGGCAGTCGGATTTGGAGAAGTGGTTGCAGGTGAGGAGGCAAAATAAAAATCGGTTAAGTGCTATGTCTGGATCCCCGACAGAAGCATTCGGGGATGACAATTAGAATTAATTAAAAAAGATTTAGATTTATCCTGCCTTGATTTAGTGCTATAATTTCTATCGTATAAATTGCTTTTATCCGACGAGCTGTGCCCATGTTTGGGCACAAAATCGGAAAGTGTTCAAGTAAAAGGTTTTTATTAATTTTGTGCCCAAATTGAGCCCATGATCTCACAAAATGGGGGGTAACGGAAGGTAAGGCGAAGGAAACGTAAGAGGGGCTAATATCTTGCAATAAAACGGGTTATATCGTAAATCGTTTTATTTCAAAAAGTTAAAAAAACAGCCTAAAAGTTTCTCACCCTCTCCGCCATTTATATTAGAGGAGATAAAAAATGAAATATTTTCTAAGCGCATTAAGTTTTTTATTTTTACTTGGCCTTACACCGTTGGCCCATGCTGATACCAGGGCTTATTTTTCTCCCAATGGCGGCTGCCAGGATGCGGTGATCACAGAGATCACCAAGGCCCAAAAGTCAATTGACATAGCGATGTACTCCATTACCTCGAGAGAAATAGCCCAGGCGATTCTTAAGGCAAAAGAACGGAACGTCAAGGTCAGGATCGTTCTGGACAGGTCGCAGATCCAGGAGCATTTTTCAAAAAGCAGGTATCTTATTAATAAAGGGATCGATGTTAAATTTCATTTAGGCCCGGGCCTTATGCACGATAAGTTTGCCGTGATCGATGATCAGGTCCTGTTGACCGGTTCATTTAATTGGACTGTTTCAGCGGACAAGAAGAATGCGGAGAATTTATTGGTCATCACAGACAAGGAACTGGCCCGGAAATACACCAAAGAATTCAAGCATTTATGGAATCAGAGCGGGCAGGGCGCGTTTAATGCAAAAAGCATCCCCAAGGAATGAGGCAGGTAATTTATTAAAAACAATTGAAGGGAAAATATTTTGTTAGGATAATCCTTACATGGTAACGCTGAAGGACAAATATAGTAAGCTTATTAATGCCGCCAAAGAAAAAAAGAAGACCGGCTGGGGCAAGCCTGCCCAAGACCAGGACGCTACTCTCACCAGCGATATTGTTGATCTGATCTTATCTGAAGCTATTTCAAACAGGGCCAGTGACATCCATTTAGAGCCGATGCAGCATTGTATCCGCCTGCGTTACCGCATTGACGGGAAGTTATACAATATGCTAGAAATCGTTGAAAGCCCCGAGATTTTTTTATTGGCCAGGATAAAAATATTGGCCAATATACCGACGGACACCGTCAGCAGCCGCAAGGCCTGGGACAGCCGTTTTTCCATGGCCATTGCCGGCCAGCAATATGATTTCCGTGTGGCCACCTTCCCGACAGTAACGGGGGACAAGATGGCCATCCGTGTTTTAAATAAGAATTCAGAATTAGTTGATTTAAAAAAGATCGGGCTGCGCCCCGAAACTTTGTCCGTCCTTGAACAGATCATCCAGCGCAAAAGCGGCCTTTTAATTGTCAGCGGTCCGACAGGGGGAGGCAAAACGACAACGCTTTATTCCATCCTTGGCCGTTTGAATGTCCCCTCTGTCAATATTGTGACCCTGGAAAACCCTGTCGAATACCAGATTGACGGGCTTAATCAATGTGATATCAATAAGAAAGTCAGCGAAGATTTTACCTCCGCGTTAAAAGCGACCTTGCGCCAGGATCCGGACATTATCTTAATAGGCGAGATCCGTGATTTGGAAAGCGCGGAAATCGCCCTGCGCGCCTCCATCACCGGGCATTTTGTCATGACGAGCATCCACGCCAACAGCGCCATAGGCATGGTAGAGCGGCTTATTAACATGGGCCTGGAACGGTCCTTGATAGCTTATGCGCTGGTTGGTTCAATATCCCAGCATTTGGTGCCGCGTATCTGTGACGGATGCCGAGTTCCCTATGATATTGATCCTTCGGGTTTCAACAAAATTTGCTCTCAATGCGGCATAGACCCCAATACACTTACTGATAAGATTTTTAAAAAGGGTAAACATGATATCCAATATATGACGGAAGAACCTGTTCTTGCAGAGAGTTTTCCTTTTTATAGAGGCAACGGATGTGATTTATGCAAAGGAACAGGTTACTACGGGATGACAGGGGTCTATGAAATTGTGGAATTTACCGAAGATTTGCGTGAGGCCATTTTAAATAATGCCCCCATTGTAGAAATTGAGAACATAGCCATTATGAAAGGCTTTCAGTCAATGGCCGTGGATGCCCTGCAAAAAGTGAAAAGCGGCCGTATTCATTTTGATGATATTTACCATATCCTGTTAGAGAAAATCCGCTGACGCGGCGATTTTCTGCACCACACAGGCACCGATACAATCCCCCTCAACATTAACTACCGTACGGACCGTGTCCAATGGCCGGTCAATGGCGATCAGGATGGCCACGGCCTGGGCAGGCAATCCGACGGATTGCAGGACCATGATCATGGTCACCATGCCGGCACTCGGTATGCCGGGCGCTCCGATGGATGCCATCATGGCCGTTAAAACGACAGTGGTTTGGGCAGGCAGGGAAAGATGGGCCCCGCATAGATTGGCCACGAATAAGGCAGCCATGGCCTCGTACATGGCAGTGCCATCCATATTAAGGGTCGCCCCCACCGGCAGCACAAAGCGGGCGATGGGGGCATCGACCTTCAGATTTTCCGTGATGCAGCGCAGGCTTACAGGCAAGGTGGCTGTTGAGGAGCTGGTGGAAAATGCGGTGATAAAGGCCTCTTTCATGGCAAGGAAAAATTTCCATGGTGAAATTCCGGTTATCAGCCACAAAATAAGAGGCAGGGTGATAAGGCCGTGAAAAAGGGTGGACCCAACAACGACGAGAATATATTTACTTAAAACAAAAAGCAGCTGGGTGTTGGCCTGGGCCACCAGTTTGGTCAAAAGCCCCATGATGCCAAGAGGCGCCAGACGCATGATCCAGCGCACGATGGTCATGGTGATTTCAAAAAGCTCGTTGATCACTTTTAATACAGTTTGGCTTTTTTCACCTAAAATAATGATGGCGATCCCTAAGAATACGGCAAATACAACAACGCCAAGGATATTGTTCTGGCCCATGGCAGCCACCGGATTCATGAATATAGCGTCAACAAAGCTGTGGGCAAAACCGTTGAGGGTCAGGGAATGGATTTGAAAGGAATCCATGTTTTCCTTGAATAAATGGATGTCCAGCCCGACGCCGGGTTTTATAAAATTCATGGCTGTCAGGCCTGTGACGGCAGCTAAGGCAGTGGTGGTCAAAGAGTAGAAGATAAGGGTCGGCCATATCCGTTTGGCATGAGGGCTGTTTTTAAGATTGGCAATACCAGCGGTGATGGAAGTAAAGACCAGGGGGATGACGATCATTTTAAGCAAATTGATGAAGATTTTGCCTAAAAGATCAAAGCCGGAAAGGAATGGTGCGCTGGTCTGCGGGGGTAAGGCGGTGTGGCCTAAAATGGCCCCCAAAGCCAGTCCCAGAAGGGCGCCTAAGAAAATTTGTGTATTCAGGGATATTTTCATCATCATTTTTACGGCCAAAGGATAATACACCATTTTCCATGCTTTTGTATATAGAAAATGCTTGCTAATCTTTTTTTTCTCGTCTAAAATCATCTTTCTTTAATTTGTCATTTTTGGCGGGGTAGCTCAGCTGATAGAGCATTCGGTTCATACCCGACAGGTCGGTGGTTTAAATCCACTCCCCGCCACTTTCTTTTCCATTGAGATCTATATGCGCCTATTTTACCTCAAGCGAATTTCCATCCTTATTCTGATCTGCGGCGCTTTGTTTTTATCGGGTAATAATTTATTCAGCCTCTCCGATCCGGATGAGGTTTTTTATTCCCTGACCGCCAAAGAAATGGTCGCCCACCATGAATGGCTGACGCCTTTGATTTTCGGCCAGCCCCAATTCGAAAAACCCCCTTTGACCTATTGGCTTCTGGAAACAGCTTTTAAAACCTGGGGGGAAACTCCTTTCGCAGCGCGTTTTTTCCCGGCGGTATTTGCGGCGATTGGCGTTTTGGCGGTTTATTTCTTAGGCTTGATGGGATTTAAAGATGAGCGTAAGGCTTTTTTGTCCGCGGTGGTGCTGGCCACGTCCGCGTTTTATGCCGGCATGGGCAAGACGGTTTTTACGGACATGATTTTTACGGTCTTTATTTTATGCGCCATAACCATGTTTGTGCTCGGGTTTACTGACCGGCGGCGCCTGGGGATCAGTTTTATCGGGTTTTATCTGTTTTGCGCCTTGGCCACCTTGACTAAGAGTCCTTTGGGTTTTGTCATCCCTCAGGCGGCTGTTGTTCTTTTCCTATTGTACCAGCGGCAAATTAATTTTTTAAAAAGCTGGTGGGTGCCGGCCGGGATTGTGGTGTATTTAGCAGTGGCTTTACCATGGTATGCTTATATCTACAATCAATATGGCCACGCTTTTATCAGCGAGTTTTTCTATAATGACCACTGGCGCAGGTTCCTGGAGGCAGAGCACCGGGGCAATGATCATTGGTATTTTTATCCGATGACCATGGTTGCCGGGCTTTTTCCCTGGAGTTTGTTTTTGCTTGCCGCCTGGGTGGATTTATTTAAGCGGCTTAAAAGCTCGGTCACTGCCGTAGATTATTTGAGCCTTAGCTGGATCATAATGGTATTGGCGGTCTTTCAAATGGCGCATTCCAAGCTGGCCAGCTATGTGCTGCCTTTATTTCCGGCGCTGGCTTTGATGACAGGTAATTTTTTGGGCAATGCTTTGTCCCAAATTCAGCATCGTCAGAAAATGCATTATTTATTGTGGCTAAGTTTTTCCTTATTGGCACTGCTGGGTATTGCTCCGATGGCGGCACACAAGGTTTTAGGGCATTATCTTTCTTCCCGATTACCAATGTATTTTTTATCAGGCTCTTTGATTGCCTTAGCCGGAATAGGCATTACCCTGGCATTTAAAGAGCGCTTCCAGCTGGCTTTGTATGTGCTTGCCCTGAGCCTGTGCCCGGTATTTTTGACGGCCTTTATGATACGGACGGACATAGAAGGGTATGTGTCTTCCCATGAGGCGTCTGAATATATACCGCAGCGCTCATTGGGAGAGATGACGGTGCTGGTTTCGAAGGCAAATGCCCGCGGCATCTATTTTTATACGGGGCAGGATGTGGCTGTCGTTGATTATTCAGGCAAGCCGTTTTTTAGCCCGCATCCCATCCCTATTTTAGATACCACCGATAAAATTATGAAGGTCCTGGAAAGCCAGCGTTTGACCTTTGGTGTCATCCGTAAAACAGCCTATCAGGACATCCTTAAAAATTGCGGCAGCCGTTATCATGTGGCGTTATTAAGGACCATAGGTTATGACTATGTGGTAAGGATTGAGGCTTTAAACATCCGCGGTAAAAAAACATGATTCTACGTATTTTATTATTGGTTTTCTTTTTTTCCGCTTCTGCCTGGGCCGATGATAACACGGACGATCTTTTTAATTATTCCAAAAAACAGGATGAAGCCCTGGTTGTCAAGGTGATCGCCTCTGACCTGATTGTCCTGGAAGACGGCAGGCGCATTAAGCTTATCGGGGTGGAATCTTTGGGGCCGCCGCCTGTCCAAATCGTCAAGTATGATGACAAGGGCCGTGTGATCGAACAGCCGGTGGAGCCTACCATCCCTTTGGAAGAACAGGCCCTGACCTATGCGCAGGAATTGTTGGAAAATAAGAAAGTAAAATTGGAATATGATGAGGATGCGACTGATCCCAACGGGCGTCTTTACGCGTATGTTTATTTGCCTGACGGGCGCATGGCCAATGCGGAGCTTTTGCGCATGGGTTTTGTGAAATTAAGGATCATTTTGCCCAATGTTAAATATCAGGATAAATTGAGCGAAGCCTACCAGGAAGCTAAAAAAGAAAAGCGCGGTTTGGAAGGCGAGTAGACCTGCCATGACATTCGAACAAGGTATCCTTCAATTCATCAAAAAAAATAAATTGATGGCCCCCCGGGGGTTGGTTGTCATCGGTGTGTCAGGGGGCGCTGATTCCATGGCGCTGTTGCTGGTTTTGGCAGGGCTGCGCCATGATTTGGGCGTACAGCTGCACGCGGCGCATTTTAACCATCGGTTCCGCCCTGAAGCTTTGCGCGATGAGCGCTTTGTTGCCGGCTGGTGCAGGCGGTTAAATATTCCTTTGACTGTCGGCAAGAGGGCCGGTCCAAAAATCAAGCATCTTTCCGAGGATGATGCCCGGCAGATGAGGTTTGAATTTTTTATCAAGACAGCCCGTTGCCTTAAAGCCCGGGCAGTGGCCCTGGCGCATACCCGCAATGACCTGGCTGAGACCGTGCTGATGCGCCTGATGCGCGGCAGCGGCCTTTACGGCTTAAGGGCGATTTTGCCGCGGCGTTCCATGGAAGGGGTCTTGTTTGTACGCCCCTTGTTGGGGGTCAATCGCCCGGATGTTGAAGATTATTTGAAAATTCGAAAAGTCCCTTTTTGTTCGGACGCCACCAACCGCTTGAGCAAGTACGAGCGCAATAAAGTAAGGCTTCATCTTTTGCCTTTACTTGCCAAAGAATACAACCCTAACATTACAGGCGTCTTGTCGGATTTGGCCGCGACAGCGGGGGAAGATTATGAATTCCTTGCCATGCATGCGCGCAGGCAGTTTGACAAATTTTGTACTGTTTCCGGCAAAAAAATTAAATTGGATTTAAAGGGCATCAGGCGCCAGCATCCGGCCATTTTGCGTTTGGTGTTCCGGCAAATGGCGGAAAGCCTGACTAAGGAACCGGCAGTACTTACTTTCGAGCATAT
>Ga0206818_1039_pt2 | contig 44126 bp, 38 predicted proteins | sample Alteio_BWOrgCont_86_FD_152881 | JGI IMG/M metagenome (GOLD analysis project Ga0206818, IMG submission 152881) | Enriched cells from forest soil in Barre Woods Harvard Forest LTER site, Petersham, Massachusetts, United States -... | ecosystem: Environmental > Terrestrial > Soil > Temperate forest >...
TTAGGCGGAAAACTCATATTGACTTCGTCCTATCAGGGTTGAATCTTGTTGTATTGGAAGCGGTTATTTTATTATTATTCGTCGTAAAATGCAAATTAAATTACTTATCTGTCTGCGGAGGCAAAACGGTATTTGATAATGGGCCAGAACATCTCCAGGGCGGTGGACCATTTGATTTTCTTGCCGGCCTGTGTGGTACGGGCCGTATAATCAATGGCCACTTCCTTGATCGTGTACCCTCGATGCAACAGTTTGACTGTAAATTCGGTCTCGAAAGCAAAATTCCGGGAGGTGATGACCATCCCTTCCCAGGCCCGGCGGGTGAAAACCTTGTAGCAGGTGTTGATATCGGTCAGTTCAACGCCGTAAAGAAAACTGAATGTCCGGTTGGAGATCTCATTGGCCCAGCGGTTGATCGATTTCATCCCAACGATCCGGCCTAAAAAACGCGAACCATAAACCACCTCAGTGCGTTTATCCAAAATGGGTTGTAAAAGTTTGGAGTACTGTTGGGGGTCATATTCCAGGTCCGCGTCCTGGATCAGCAAAATGTCACCGGTGGAATTCTTAAAGCCGGTCAAAAGGGCCGCGGTCTTGCCCTGATTGCTTTGATGGACAATGACCGTACCTGCCTGGCCCGCGAAACGGCTTAGGCATTCAGCTGTCCTGTCCTTAGAGCCGTCGTTGACGATCACGATCTCACGGGAAAGCCCGGCGGGCAAGGACACGGCCATGACTTTTTCCACGATCTGCTCTATCGTTGTTTCTTCATTGTACGCCGGAATAACGATAGATAATTTCATTCTTTATACCTGTTGGTGATCGGCAGGCGCCAGTCTTTACCGAAAGCGCAAGGGGTGATCTTAACACCGGGCGGGGCCTGCCTTCTCTTGTATTCGTTCGTATCGACCAGATGGATAGTCCGTGCCACCATCTTGGCATCTATCCCCGAGGCCACAATGTCCTGGGGTGAGGCGCGGTCCTCAATATACGCCATCAAGATTTTATCCAGCTGCTCATAAGACCCCAGTGTCTCTTCGTCGGTCTGGTTTGACCTTAACTCGGCAGAAGGGGCCCTTAGCAAAACGCTCTTAGGGATCAAAGGGTCCCGGCAGATACTGTTGCGATAGCGCGCCAATTCATAGACCTTGGTCTTAAAAACATCCTTGATAACAGCATAGCCGCCGGACATGTCACCGTAAAGCGTGCAATAACCCACGGCCATTTCACTTTTATTGCCGGTGGTCAGGATCAGCCCCCCAAACTTATTGGCCATGGCCATTAAAATATTGCCGCGGATGCGCGCCTGGATATTCTCCTCGGCGGTGTCCGGCCTGAGATTGGCAAAATAAGGCGCCATGGTCTTTAAATAGGCGGCAAAGATCCTCTTAATGGGGATTTCTTTGATTTCAATTTTTAAATTTTTAGCCAATTGCCTCGCATCCTGGCGGGTCGCCTTGGCTGTAAAAGGGCCCGGCATGGAGATGGCCGTGACATTCTCAGGGCCGAACGCGTCACAGGCAATGCAGGCAACCAGGGCAGAATCCACCCCGCCGCTTAAGCCCAGGGCCACTTTTTTAAAACCATTTTTGGACGCATAGTCCCGCGTCCCTAAAACCAGCGCCTTGTAAATTTCCTCGCTGCTTTCCAAAACCGGGGCCACGGGATTATTGGGTAAGCTCAAATCAACATTCAACAGCGTTTCATCAAACTGGACGGCGCGCGCCAGCACAGCGCCATCAGGGGACATCACCATGCTTCCCCCGTCAAAAACCAGCTCATCCTGGCCTCCGATGGAATTGACATAGACCAGATGTGTTTTTGTTTCCCTGGCGCGGGCCTTCAAAAGCTCCTGGCGTATGCTCAGTTTTCCCGCATGATAGGGAGATGAGGAAATATTGACAAGGACCTTGGCGCCTGCCTTTGCCTGCGCTTTGTACACGGCCTCATTGATCCAGATATCTTCACAGATATTAATACCGACACGGGTCCCCTTGACCGTCAAGATCCCGGAATTCTTGCCGCAGGAAAAATACCGCTTCTCATCGAATACGCCGTAATTGGGCAATTCCTGTTTATAGTAAACATCCTGCACTTTTCCGTCGCTGATAAGGGCCGCCGCATTATAGATCTTCCCGCCCGCGTCACTGTCCACAAAACCCGTGATAACGCTTAACCCCCGGATTTTCTTGGCTAAAGCATCCAGCGCTTTAATGTTGTCCGCCACAAAATGTTTCTTTAAAAGCAGATCCTCGGGCGGATAACCGCAAACAGCGAGTTCCGGGAATATCACCAGGTCAGCCCCCGCCTTCTGGGCCAGCGCCGTGTATTCCAGTATCTTTCTGGTGTTGCCAGCAAGATCCCCGACGGTAGGGTTAATCTGGGCTAAAGATATTTTTAACATTTATGTCTTTCATGATGGTGCTGGTTAAATGGTGTTGTTCCCGAAACGGGATATTTTGGCCGTCCGCAACACCATTTAACCAGCACCAGTGATAATTTCCAAGAAATTTTGGTACAACCGTTGCGCCTGGGCATCAAATACTTGTTTGTGTTTCCAATAATCTTCCATCATGGACTTCGCATGCCCCATGCGCCCGGGCAGATCTGTTGCACAATATTCATCACACCATTCCTTGATGCTCTTGTCCGTCACCTCGACATGAAATTGCAAGCCATAGGCATTTTCCCCGACCTTCAGGGCCTGGTGAGGGCAGCCCTCAGCGCTGGCCAATAATTTTCCGTTTGAAGGGATTTGAAACATGTCCCCATGCCAATGATAAATAGGATCAGCTTCACGGTAACCTTTAAACAAGGGATCTTTTTTCCCTTCCGCTGTCAATGCCACCCGGTACCAGCCGATCTCTTTGACCGGTGACTTGACGACACGCGCACCAGCGGCCTTGGCCAATAATTGCGAGCCTAAACATATCCCTAAATACGGCACGCCTGCCTTTAAGGTTTTTTGAATAAAATCATTTTCGGGCTTGAGAAACGAAAAACGGTCTTCCTCATCGACATTCATAGGCCCGCCTAAAACCACCACCGCTTTAAAAACTTTTGGGTCAGGAGGCAGAGGCTCGCCTGCCCCAAGCTCAACAATGCGAAAAGCCTCTCCCCGGGCCTTCAAAAAATCACCCAAGGTCCCCGGGCCTTCGATATCAATGTGCTTAACGATCAAAATCATGGAAGGATTATACTATAAAAAATAAAAAAGGGGACAGTTTAAACCGTCCCCTTTTTTATCTACGGATATATTTACGCGTTCATCAACAGTATTTCCGCGTAACTGGGCAAAGGCCAGATATTCGCCGGGACTAAAGCTTCCAGCGCATCAATGGACTCGCGCAATTTGAGCATAGCGCCGGAAATCTTAAGCCCATCATGTTTTTCCAGGGTTGCCTCCAGGGCATTGCAATCGGTTAAAGACTTCTCGATCAAACCGGAGAGTTCCTTAAGCAATTTCTTTTGGCCTGTGGTCTTTCCAGCAGCACCGACGGATTTGATCGTGTCCGCCAGCTGTTTCTGGTATTCCATGGCTGCCGGGATCAACTGGGTCTTGGCCATGGTTAAGGCACAATCGCCTTCCAGGATTTGGACCGTATTGTAAGCATGTTTGTTGATCTCATAACGGGAAGCCATTTCCACTTCACTCAAAACCCCGTGCTTGACCATGACCTGGATATTTTTCTTGGCCTTGATCACCTCGAGGGCTTCGGGAGTATTTTTCATGTTGGGCAGGCCGCGTTTTTTAGCTTCGACTTGCCATTCCTGAATATAACCATCCCCGTTATAAACCACCCTCTTGTGCTTCTTGATGATCTCTTGAAGGACTTTTTGCAGGCTTGAATTGAAATCCTTGCCTGCTTTTTTATCCGCTTCCAATTTATCGCAGATATCGCTGATAGCTTCTGCGACGATGGTATTAAGCACCATGTTAGGGGCAGAAGGGTTCTGGTTGGAACCGACGGCGCGGAATTCGAATTTAGCGCCTGTAAAAGCAAACGGAGAGGTGCGGTTGCGGTCAGTCGTGTCCTTGGCTAAAACAGGCAAAGAATCAACACCCACATGGATGCTGCCGCCTTCCTTGGATGACTTGGCCGCGCCCTTTTCAATTTGCTCGATAATATCGGTCAACTGGGACCCTAAAAAGATGGATACGATCGCCGGAGGCGCTTCGTTGGCACCCAGGCGATGATCATTGCCCGCAGTGGCGACGGTGACGCGTAAAAGATCAGCGTAAGAATCCACGGCTTGGATGACCGCGCATAACATGGCCAAAAATTTGGCATTTTCATGCGGGGTCTTGCCCGGATACAGCCAATTCTTACCGTCGGGACCGACCACCGACCAGTTATTATGTTTACCGGAACCGTTGATGCCGGCAAAAGGCTTCTCATGCAACAGGCAGGTAAGGCCATGCTTGTCTGCGATCTGGCGCATGAGGTCCATAACGATCATATTGTGATCAACGCCGGAATTCAGATCTTCATAAATCGGGGCCATTTCATACTGGGCCGGAGCGACTTCATTATGACGGGTCTTGGAAGGAATGCCCAAAGCCCACAAGGCGCGGTCTAAATCTTCCATGAAACCCATGATGCGGGGCTTGATGGCGCCGAAATAATGGTCTTCCTGCTGTTGATGTTTGGCCGGCTTTTTGCCGAACAAGGTGCGTCCGGTTTGGACCAGATCAAGGCGGGCTTCATAATGGGCCTTATCAATAAGAAAATATTCCTGCTCAGGGCCTAAGGTGCAGTAGGCGCGTTTGCCCTTGGTATCGATCCCAAAAAGACCGGCCAAACGGCAAACCTGCTTGCTTAAAGCCGCCATGGAGCGCAGCAAAGGTGTTTTCTTGTCCAAGGCCTCGCCATGATAGCCGATATAGAATGTCGGGATGCACAAGGTTGTTGCTTCCGGACCTTCTTTAATAAAAGCCGGAGACGTCGGGTCCCAGCCGGTATAACCGCGGGCCTCAAAGGTCGCGCGCAAACCGCCGGAGGGGAAAGAAGAGGCATCCGGCTCGCCCTGAATAAGATTTTTACCGGAGAAATTTAAAACAACACCCCCCTTATCATCCCAATCAATAAAGGAGTCATGCTTCTCAGCCGTGACACCGGTCAAAGGCTGGAACCAATGGGTATAATGAGTGGCTCCCTTGGAAATGGCCCATTTTTTCATGGCTTCGGCCACTTCATCGGCGATAGAAGCATCCAGTTTACCGCCTTCTTTAATGGTCTTTTCAATAGAAACGTATGCTTTCGGAGAAAGCATTTCTTTCATCACCTTGAGACTAAATACGTTTTCGCCGAAATGTTCAGGCAAATGTTCACTGAAAGAACCGTTGCAGCAGCTCTCCTCAGCGCAAGCCTGAATAACTTCTTCGCGAGCTTGACTCATAGAACTCCTCCTGATATTGATTGTTTTAAAGCAGTGTGGGGCCATGATAATACACTGGCCCCACACTTGTCAAGACTTACATCTTAACCGATGGCTTTTGATCCTTCTTCGCCGGTACGGATGCGGATACATCTGGGCAGATCCAGGACGAAAATCTTGCCGTCCCCGATCTTGCCGGTGCGGGCCCCTTTAATGATGGCCTTGATGGTCGGTTCAACGAAATCCTCGTTGACCGCGACCTCCAACTGCACCTTGCGCAGCAAATTACCTGTTTCCTTGACGCCGCGGTAATACTCGTCAACACCGACCTGACGGCCGTGACCCACGACTTCGAATACGGTGATCAGATTCACATTCGCCGCATAGAGCTCCTGCTTAACATCATCGAGCTTGTAGGGCTGAAATATTGCAATGACTAATTTCATGTAAGAAACCTCCTTTATCATTAATTATATTAGTCTAAAATCGTATAAGCACGCTCATGATGCTGGCTCAAATCAAGCCCAATGATCTCATCTTCGGCGCTGACACGCATACCGATGGTCTTATCTATGACAAAGCAGATGACCCATGTCATGATAAATGAGAATACGGTAGTCACGGAGCAGCCTTTGAGCTGGATCAAAAACTGGCCAGGGTTCCCTTCAGTTACGCCAGTATGTCCGGGATTGACCCAATTTGCGGCAAAAATACCGGTGGCCAAAGCACCCCAGAGACCGCCGATATAGTGTACGCCGAAAGGATCCAGCGTATCATCATAACCGAATTTCGGTTTGACGAAAGCCACGAAGAAATAACAGAATACGCTCACTAATAACCCGATCCACAATGAACCTCCGACATTCACGAAACCTGAAGCCGGGGTGATGGCAACTAAACCAGCCACTGCACCTGAAGAAGCTCCGACCAGGGTTGGCGCGCCTGCAAAGATCCATTCACAAGCAGCCCAGCTGATAGCTGCGGCAGCTGTTGCGGTATTGGTCACAACGAAAGCACTGGTGGCCAACGGTCCGGCGCAAATAGCTGAACCGGCGTTAAAACCAAACCAGCCGAACCATAATAGAGAAGCACCGATCATGACAAAAGGCACATTATGCATGCCAGGTTTGTCTGTACCAATGCGTTTGCCTAAGTACAAGGCCGTGGCTAAACCCGCGATACCGGCATCCATGTGCACGACTGTACCACCGGCGAAATCCAAAACTCCCCATTTGTTTTCAATCCCGTCATGTGACCAGACCATGTGGGCAACAGGGCAATAAACAAAGGTCAACCATAATACGGTAAACCACACCCATGCTGAGAATTTGACCCTCTCTGCGAAAGAACCGATAACCAATGCCGGCGTAATAACTGCGAACATACACTGGAAGATCATGTAGCATTGATTGGGAACGGTTGGCCCGTAGGAGGTGGTTGGGTCCCAATTAGCTCCGGGCGCCCAATGATCGGGTGTATAGATGGAGACATTGTTCAGCATGAACCAATCCAGACCGCCGACCCATTGTCCTACCCAGCCATGGCCGGGCCCAAAGGCCAAACTATAGCCGTAAACCACCCATAGCACGCTGACTATGGACAAACACATAAAACATTGCATCAAAATACTGTTAACATTTTTTCTCCTGACCATGCCTCCATAAAATAAGGCCAGGCCCGGTGCCGTCATCGCCAAAACAAGGGCAGATGAGGCCAGAACCCACGAGATGTCCCCGTCATTTAGTTGCGGTGCTGGTGTTGTTCCCATTACGTTTTACCTCCTGTTTTCTTACTGGTTAGACAAGATGCGCTTTAAAAGCCCAAAACAAACCTAAAGCCAACGCGATTTGGGCCATGGCGAACAGAAACGCCATGCGTTCTGCTTGCTTCATTGATGGTGTTGGGGTAATTCTCATATGAATACCCTCCTTTTCTTTGTGAAAACCTTGTTTTGGGCAATAAAAAATCCGGTTCTCATGTGTTTGCTGCCACATAAAACCGGACTTCAATGCCCTTAAATTAAAAAATCCCCTTGTATGACTTACCTTCCCAAGAGGACATATCATTGCCCGTGCACATGCCCGAAACATCTATGCTCCGGACTTTTTTAACTTTCATACTACGCTGCAAATATACCCGCTGGTAAAAAATTTGTCAAGTAATTTTTATGAGCCCTTGACAATTTGCTCTGCTGCCAGCCAATCCTCGACGTCATAGCCGTGGGCGCAACCGCGCGCGATAAAAAGTTCATAGGCTGTTTCCTTCACCTTTTGGATATAATCTTCTTTTGAGTAAGTCGTTTGGGCCAAAGGAGTTTCAAACCTGTTTTTAGGTGTACTGGTCTTGGCTGATGTCCTTTTAACCGTACTTGTTTGTCTCATAAATCCTCCGCAAATTTAGAATAAAAAATCCTCTCCTTAAACCACATTGTTTTAAGAGAGGACATCACTGCCCTTTGACTTACAAATTGAGTATACAACCTGGGGTCATTTTGTCAACAAAAAACTTCGACCCTACTTCTGCAGCTCCGCCATCAAAATGACCGACTCGGCGATGTCCTTCATGCTCCGGCAGGTATCCATGCTTTTTTTGTGGATCAGGCGGTATGCGGCTTCTTCGGTGAGATTATTCATCTTCATTAATATGCCCTTGGCCCGCTCAATGAGTTTACGGGTTTCCAGGGCTTCGCGGGCTTTAAGGGCTTCCTGCATCAGCTTGGTGTTCTCCACCGCCACCGCGGCCTGGTTGGCAACTATTTGCAGCACGCTGATTTCTTCATCATCAAAATGATGCGGCTGCTTGGTATAGACATTGATGACCCCGATGGCCTTATCTTTGACCACCATCGGCACAGCGACCATGGAAGTCAACCCTTCTTTAAGGGCCAGGTCGCGGTAGGCGTATTTCTCATCCTTGCTGACATCATAGACAACCGCGGGCTTTTTGGATTTGATAACGCTGCCGGTCAGGCTGTTCTCTACCTTAATATTAGGCTTTTGTTTATACTCCGCGCTTAAGGATTGGGTGGCCTTGATAGAAAGTTCAACACCCTTTTCATCCAAAAGCATGATGGAACATATCTTGGAATTGAGCATTTCAGCCGTGACCACCACGATCAGGTCAAGGATTTCTTCCAAATAATCTTCGCTCGTAATCGAACGGCTGACCTTGATCAGAGAGTCAAACTGCAGGGCTTTTTTCTTTGTTTCCTCAAAAAGCCGGGCATGCTCAATGATGCCGCCGACCTGTTTGGCGATCATTTCAATCAGGTTCACTGTCTCCGTCGAATAATCCTGCTGGCTTTTATGCTGGACATTCACGACCCCGATGGCTTTTCCCTTATATATGACCGGAACGGACAAAAAAGCCTCGTAACGGTCTTCGGGAAGAACATCAAAACTTTTAAAACGCGGGTCGCGGTAGGCGCGGGACTTGATGGCCACTGTCTTGTTCTCACGGGCCACCCAGCCGGTGATCCCCTCGCCGGTTTTCAAGACCACATTGCCCAGTTCTTTTTTATGCGCGGTCTTGGAGGCCATCAGCACGAGGTTTTGCTTGCTCTCATCAAAAAGATAGATAAAGACAGAATCCGCATCTGTCATTTCAGTCACAATTTTGACAATCAACTGCAGGGTGAGATTTAAGTCGAGCTCAGATGAAGCAATATCAACGACATTGCGAAGGATCTGCAATTCCTGGTCCGCGGTCACGCTTAATTTTCTATTTTTTATTTTTTCAGCCATAAGGCAATAAGATACCACATGTGCCTCCCGCCCACAAGAACTTTGATGACAGAAGTTTATTCATCAAAAATGCAGTATCCTCTTGACAATATTATGTTTATTTCTATGATTAGAGGATATAATACCTTCTTTAATAATAATTAAGGCAATCTTTTCTAAAAAGCATGTCTCCTTTTTTCTTTTATCTTTTTGCGGCAATCCTGATTTTTGCAAGCCTTGCGGTCATCCTGGCACGAAATCCCCTGTATAATGTTTTGGCCCTAGTCGTCGCTATTTTTTCATTGTCCTGCCTCTTTGTGCTGCTTGAAGCATTCTTTGTCGGCATGATCCTTCTTTTGGTCTACGCGGGCGCGGTACTCGTTTTCTTCCTCTTTGTGGTCATGTGCCTGAACCTTAATACCGTTGTGCTCTCATCCCAACAGCAAACCCGTTTTCGCTGGTTGGGCAGCTTCGTGGGGCTGATGTTCCTGTTCTCTTTTGCTTTAGCCGCCAAAAGTTTTATCAGGGCCCATGCCATGGAGCCCTCTTCGATCCGCGGGACCATTGAGGTCATCGGCAAAATTCTTTTTACGGATTATCTGCTGCCCTTTGAATTGACATCATTTCTTTTATTGATCGCGATCTTCGGGATTGTTTCGCTGGCCCAGGGCGCGTTAAGCACAGGAAAAGACTCGGAAAACCTATGAAAAGGCCCTATTGCTTAGTTTTGCAGTAGTCACATTATGTTAGGACACTATCTAATTTTAAGCGGCATTATTTTTTCACTGGGGCTGATCGGTGTCATGACCAGCCGCAATGTGCTCAAGGTGCTTTTGTCACTGGAACTTCTTTTAGCAGCCTCCAACCTTTCTTTTGTGTCCTTTTCAAAATTTAACGGTGATTACGCGGGGCAATTGATCGTCTTTTTTGTGATCCTGGTGGCCGCGGCAGAAGTGGCCATCGGGCTTGCCATTATCGTCGTGATGTACCGCCGCCTGTCCACGATACAGGCTGATGAATTAAAAGAAATGAAATGGTAGTCCTTTTATGATAAATGCTAACTTAGTCTGGATAGCTTTTTTCGCGCCGCTGGCGGCGTGTGTCCTTATTACGTTATTTTTCTTAAAATGCAAGACATCCAGCTCGCTGATTGCCATCGCCGGCATCCTAACTTCTTTTGTTTGCAGCTGTTTGGTCTTTACTCAAATATTCCAAACCAATCCTCCGGCAGAACTCCAGCAATCCTTAAGCTGGATCTCAATTGATTCCCTTACCATTAATTTCGGTTTCCTGATCAACCCCCTGGCCATCATGATGCTCTTGATCGTCACCGGTGTCGGCAGCGCCATTTTTATCTATTCCAGAGGATACATGGATGAAGACCCCAGCGCCCCCAGGTTCTTCGCGTATTTAAGCCTTTTCGCCTTCTCCATGATAGGCATTGTCCTGTCCAATAATTTTATCCAGCTGTTCATCTTCTGGGAGTTGGTGGGGCTTTCTTCCTATCTCTTGATCGGTTTCTGGTATGCCAAGCCTTCTGCCGCGGACGCGGGGGTCAAGGCCTTCATGGTCAACCGTTTATCTGACTTCGGTTTCCTGTGCGGGATCATTTTGTTATGGAGCGTCTCTGATATCGGGAGCGGCCGCAGTTTTCAATTCACAAACTTAATGCCGGTGATTGCCCATATTGATCCTCACATGCTTACCATCATCGGCCTGCTGCTTTTCTGCGGTGTTGTTGGAAAATCCGCCCAGGTCCCGCTGCACGTCTGGCTTATCGATGCCATGGAAGGCCCCACACCGGTCAGCGCTTTGATCCACGCAGCCACCATGGTGGCTGCCGGTATTTATCTTTTAGCCCGCACCTTCTTTATTTTTGAACCATCCACCACAGCGCTGACGATCATCGCCTATACAGGGGCCATCACGTCCCTCATGGCCGCCATCCTGGCCGTCGCTGAGAATGATATCAAAAGGATACTGGCTTATTCGACGCTCAGTCAATTGGGTTTAATGGTCATGGCCTTGGGGCTGGGCGGCCCTATGCAGGGGATGTATCACCTGACAACCCACGCCTTTTTTAAAGCGCTTTTGTTCCTGGGTGCCGGTAGTGTGATTTACGCTCTTCATCATGAACAAAATATCTGGAACATGCAGGGGCTTTTAAAGAAAATGCCCGTCACCGGCATCACCTTTCTTATCGGGACCCTGGCCCTTTGCGGTATTTTCCCTTTAAGCGGTTTTTGGAGCAAGGACGGGATTTTGGCCCTGGCTTATACAAACAACACCGTCCTTTATTTGATCGCCGCAACAGCCAGCGGTTTAACGGCCTTTTATATGGGACGGTTATTCTTTGTGGCTTTTTGGGGCGATGCCCCTGCCTCGCGTCATGGGGCGCATAACCACGAAATTCATGAATCCCCGGCAGTGATGACGCTTCCCTTGATCGTCCTGGCTATTCTCTCGGCCATTGGCGGTTATATAGGAATACCTCATTATCTGTTTCCGCAGGAAGCCCCTGAATCACTTAATATGCGGGTCGCCTTAATCTCTTCCGTTGTTGCCCTTTTAGGTTTGGGGTTTGCATACATGATCTACGGCAAACGCACGGCGAGCGATCCTTTGGTAACAAAGCTCGGGGTTTTCTATACTGTTTTACAAAATAAATTTTATTTTGACATTGTTTATGCCTGGTATGTTGATAATATCCAGCAAAATGTGGCCCTGGCCTTGTTCCGCATCGAAAACGGGATCATTGACCGCGCCATCATTGACGGCATTGCCAACCTGGCCCGTGTCGGCGGTAAAGCTTTCCGTTATTTGCAAAATGGCATTGTCCAGTCCTATGCCCTGGTTTTTGTTCTCGGTGCTGTCTTATTGTTCCTGTTTTTAATTAAGTCCTATACTTTAATTTTCGTTGTCGGCATTGTTCCGTTATTATTGTTCTTATTGTTGGCTTAAATTTATGTTCACTCCCAATCTTTCTTGGATCCTTTTGTTGCCTCTGGTGGGTTTGGCCTTTGTTTGCATGCTGCCTGCTGACAAAACCAGCCTTATCCGTCGGATTTCAATTATATCCGTGCTTGTGCCCTTTATCCTGTCAGTCTGGGTTTACGTGGCTTATGACCATGTGGCCGGCGGTTTTCAATTCGTCCAGAACGTTCCCTGGGTCGTGCCTTTTGGGATTTCCTATCATCTGGGCGTTGACGGCATAAACTCCCTGATGCTGCTGCTTTTGGGGGCTGTCTCTCTGGCCGCTGTTTTGGTGTCCGTCTCCATCAAGGAACGCATCAAAGAATATTATGTCTTGCTGCTCATCACGGTCATCGGCACCTATGGCGCTTTTCTGTCCCTTGATATTTTCTTTTTCTACTTCTTCCATGAAGTGGCCGCAGTCCCTGTCTTTTTGATGATCGCCATCTGGGGATCTGAACGCCGGGAATTCGCTGCCATGAAACTGACCTTGTTCTTAGTGGCTGGCGCGTCACTCGCCCTGATCGGATTATTGGCCTTATATTTAAGTACCGGCCTTCAAACCTTTGATTTGGTGCAAATCCAGCAGCAGCTGGCAAACCATCCCCTGCCCTTAGACGTGCAGAATTGGGTTTTCCTTCTGATCGTCGTGGGGTTTGGTATCACTCTTACCCTCTGGCCGTTTTATACCTGGGCACCGGTGGGTTATGCCGAGGCCCCCACCGCCATCAGCATGCTGCATGCCGGTGTTCTCAAAAAAATGGGCGCTTATGCCATTATCCGTTTTGCCATCCAGCTGATGCCGCAGGCAGCCCACACCTGGATGCCCATCATCGCGGCCTTGGCCATTATGAATATCGTCTACTGCGGCCTTGTGGCGCTGACACAGCGTGATTTGAAATATATTTTGGGATATTCCAGCTGCTCTCACATGGGATATATCCTGCTTGGCCTCGCCTGTTTTAATACAATCGGGCTTAACGGGGTGGTGTATTTGATGTTCGCCCACGGCATCATGGCAGCCCTGGCCTTTGCCTTGACAGGTTTCGTTGCTGACCAAACCAAGACCCGTAATTTGAATGAACTGGGCGGCCTCCTTAAATGCATGCCTTTTATCGGTACTTGTTTTATGATGGCGGCCTTTGCTTCAGCCGGTGTCCCGGGATTTGCCAACTTTGTCGCTGAAGTCCTGGTCCTTCTGGGGGCCTGGGACCAATACCGCTGGCTGACAGTCCTGGCCATCTTTGGCCTTGTGATAACAGCTATTTATTTGCTAAAGGCCATCCGCCTTGGTTTTCAAGGCCCCCTGGGCCCGCGTTTCGCAGGTCTCACGGACGCCCGGACAATGGCAGCGAAATTCCCTTACATACTATTATTGGCCTTATTAATCCTCGTCGGATGCTTGCCGTCAGTCATTTTGACGCATATCGGCTCAAGCACAGCGGCGATTGTAGAAAGTATACGTTAAAGATATGTTCCCTGTCATCAATTGGAGTTTGGTTTCCTTAGAAGTGCTCATGTCCATCATCCTGGTATTATTGGTGGCCGTGGATATTGCGCTGCCTAAAAATACCGATAAAGACTGGATCGGCATCTTTAGTTTTATTGGCCTCGCAGGCCTCATTATTTTCTGGCTCACTCAAGGGAGCCTTAACGGCGTGACATTCAGCGGCATGTACGTCATGGATTCCCTGGCCTGGTTCTTCAAGGGCTTTTTCCTGGTCGCCATGGTCTTTGTTTTTGCCATGACCCAGGAATTCTTTAAATCATTGGGTGAGCGGCGCAATGAATTTTATTTGTTATTGTGGCTGGCCTTGATCGGCATGTGCCTTATCGCATCGAGCGCGGATTTTCTCCTGATGTTCATTGCCATTGAAATCCTGACCATTTCCCTCTATGTCATGACGGCCTATCTTAAAAGCGACCGGCTTTCGATCGAAGCGGGGATGAAATATTTAATTTTGGGCGCCCTGGCTTCCGGCTTCTTTCTCTACGGCATCAGCTTCCTTTATGGCGCCGCACACTCAACGCACTTTGATGTGATCCAAAGCTATTGCCAAACCCACGGCATAACGCCGATAACGGTCTTTGCGACGGTCCTTATCTTTGCGGCGGTTGGTTTTAAAATTGCGGCAGTGCCTTTTCACATGTGGGTGGCTGATGTTTACCAGGGCGCTCCCACACCGGTCACCGCCCTTTTGTCCGTCGGGTCCAAAGCCGCGGGGTTTATTGTCCTCATCCGCCTTTTCTTCGGGGTCTTTGGCGCCTGGCATGTGGAGTGGAGTTTGGTGCTGGCCGTGCTTTCAGCCATCACCATGACCTACGGCAATCTGGTGGCGATGTGTCAAACCAATATCAAACGCCTGCTTGGTTATTCAAGCATCAGCCACGCGGGTTATCTGTTAATGGGTGCCGCGGCAGGCACGGCGCTTGGGGCTGCAGGGATCAATTTCTATCTCTTAGGATACCTGTTTACCAATCTCGCGGCGTTTTTAGTCATCATCGTGTTTTCCATCGCGGCTAAAAGCGACGAGATCGCGGATTATGCCGGCTTGTCTCAACGCTCAAGCCTTTTGGCCTGCGCCATGCTCTTGGCCCTGGTGTCCCTGGCCGGCATGCCGCCTTTGGCAGGGTTCTTCGGGAAATTTACCTTGCTGATGGCTGTTATCAAAAGCGGTTATGTATGGCTGGCCTTGATTGCCGGAGTTAATATTGTCATCTCAACGTATTATTATCTGGTGGTCGCCAAACGGATCTTTGTAGAGAAACCCCACAGCACCACCCCTGTTGCGATATCCGCCGGCATGCAATTGCTCCTGGTCCTTGCCATCGTCGGCATCGTTGTTGTCGGGACCTTCCAGGGCCCATTCCTTGACGCTGCCATGGCTGCTGTCAATGGCATGTACCTGGCCCATCCATGATCGCCGTCTGCCTGACGGTCCTTCTTTTATTACTGCCTGTATCCGGCGTATCAGCCATCCAGCAAACGAGTATTACGGGATTAGGGGAAACTAAAAAAGTCCGCGCCGAATTGATCCTGCCTGACGGAAAAGGGCCGTTCCCTGCGGTCCTGGTATTGCATACCAGCGGTGGCGTTAAAAAATATGATGTGGCTTATGCCCAGCGCCTCGCCAAAGAAGGATATGCCTGCCTTGTCCCTTATTATTTTGATGCCTATCACCTTTCTTATGGGACGCGCAATTGGGCGACAACCGACTACGCAGAAGAAATCCTGTCGGATTTCACGGCAGAGATCCAATATTTAAAAGGCCTGCCTAAAATAAAAAAAGACAAGATCGGGGCAGTCGGCTTTTCCATGGGCGGATACTGGGCCTTGATTTTGGCAGGGATGAAAAAAGTGCAGGCTGGCGTGTCCTATTACGGGGCCTTGACCGGAGGCGGAGCAGATTCTGAACTAAGATACCGTTTTAAAGATGTTTTTACCAAACACAGCAGCCCGGTGCTGGTCCTTCACGGTGAAGATGATATCACTGTCGATGTCAAGTATGCCCGGCAACTGGCAGATATGCTTAAAAGTAAATTCTGCATCTACGAATTACACACCTACCCCTACGCCGGCCATCGTTTTGATCGCGGAGTGACTCTACACGCACCTGCGGCCCGCGACAGTTGGAACAGGACCCTTACTTTTCTTAGGAAATATCTGCGGGCAACCTAGAAATCCAGGCCGCCGATAAAATCTTTCTTGCCGATATCAAGGCCATTATGCCGCAGGATGGCATAAGTCGTCGTGATGTGGAAATATAAATTAGGTAGGACAAAATTCAGCAGGTAGGGTTGCCCCGAGAAGGTCGTGTCCTGGCCTCTGAGCTTCAAGGTGACCTTGCGTTCTTCACTGCCGTCGATCTGCTTGGCATTGAACGTCTTTAAAAACTCAATGGTCTTGGCAATACGTGCCTGCAATTCGGGGAAGGTCTTTTCAGTATCAGGGTAACTTGGCACTTCAACGCCGGCCAGCCGCGCGGCACAGCCTTTGACGCCATCCGTGGCAATTTGCACCTGGCGCGACAAGGGAAACATATCCGGGGCGAGGCGGGCATTAATAAAAACTTCCGGCTCTATTTTCTTGGCCAGCGCATGCTCTTCTGCTTTCTTGAGGATCGCTGATAAATTATTCAGTTGTCTGATAAAAACAGGTACGGAAATCTGATACATTGATAGCGGCATAGTTCATCTCCCTGCAGATATTATTTAAAATGGGCGTGAATGAACGTGGAGGCCAGGAGAACCAAAGCCCCTCCCCCTACAACCATCCCAATGGATGCTGCGAGCATTCCAAACCCGTTTAATAAATCTTTAGTTTTCTTTTTCATAGAGCATATGTTATCACAAAAAATAGTGCCCGGCACTAATTATTAAACAACGCCCCCTTATTCTTTATTCCCTGATAATTTTGAATCAACGGAACAGCAGCCGGCGCCTACGATCAACAGGAAGATCAGGCTCACCAGCATGGTGAAATCCAGGCGGGATTCATGCACAGCGGGCCAAAAGCCTTTGTTGAGAAACATCGGGACCTTGGTTGATATGATGGCCACCGTAATATTGATGATCATGGGTATGGTGGAAATCCGCGTGAATAAACCGATCATTAAAAGGGCGCCGAAAATAATTTCAGACCCTCCGGAAAGATTCACCATCAGATGGGGCATCGGCAGGCCTATTTTGATAAAACGCCCTATCCCCAAGGTGTCCGGAAAAAGGAATTTCTGGATACCTTCCACAAAAAAAACATATCCCACAATGAAACGGATAAGAACCGCTGCCGGCACTGATGACTGCAAATCCATAATTTTATTGATCATATTATTTTCTCCTGTCTTATTTAAACGGTTTTATAATTTTTGTGCGGCTTCTTTAATATCTTCGCTTAGGTCTTCCAATTCCTCACGGCCGTCATTGCCATAATTCTTAAGGGTTTCAACTTCCCGCATCGCGGCTTGAATGTAGGCCTCACCCAAATATTCGTGCGCTTCAGGAAATCTTGGCCGTAATTCCAGGGCTTTTTTATAATTGGCTATGGACTCATCGATCAAACCGATTTTCCTTTGGGCGTGGGCCAACATATTAAGGATATCCGGATTATCCGGATCCGCACTTAGGGCCTGTTCAAAAAGCGACAACGCCTTTTGAAAATCATTATTATTGTTGGCCTCAACCCCTTGGTCGTACAGCGATGCCACGGCCTTGTTTTGCGGCTGGTCATTCCTTGCCATATCGGCCGGGCTTGTTTCGCTCGCGTAGGAAACATGACGCGGTACGATAAAACAAATTGCTGCTAACATCAAAACGGCAACCATTCGTTTCATTCTCACCTCCGCATAGATGGTATTTAACTGACTTCTGGTTGTAGTATATCCGCAGATAATGACCGGAAGATGACCGCAAGATTACATTTTTGTAATCTTGGAGAACTGCTGGAGAGGGATTTTAACGATAAAACTGCTGCCTTGGGCTGGCGAGCTTTCGACGCTGATGCTGCCTCCCATGGATAAAACCATGGACTTAACAAAACTTAAACCCAATCCATGGCCGGGAGTTGAACGGCTGGATTCTACCCGGTAAAACTTCTCGAATATACGCGCCTGGGAATCTTCGGCTATGCCAATACCCGTATCTTTCACTAAAATAACCGCCTCACCTTTGTCCTCTCTGACTTCGAGACGAATGCTTCCCCTGCTTTCAGTAAATTTAATGGCATTATCCAAAAGATTGGCAATGACTCTCTGCAAACGTGACGCATCCGCCAAAACAACAATCGGATGCAATGGGCCTTTAAATTCTAAACTGATCCCTTTGTCTTGGGCTACGGGTAAGAATATTTCATATCCTTGACGGGCAAGAGCGACAACATCAATGGATGCCTGGTCAGGCTTCTTCAAACCGGCATCAGCCTCGGCCATCTCCAGCATCGTGTTTATCATTTGCGCCAGCCTGTCGCATTCTTCCACAATAGTGCCGACGGATTCCCGGTATTGTTCGATGTCCTTCTTGCCTAAGGTCGACTCTGCCAGGCCCCGTATGCGCGTCAAGGGAGTGCGCAGGTCATGCGCAATATTATCAGTCACCTCTTTGAGGCCCGTCATCAACTGCTCAATGCGGTCGAGCATATAATTAAAAGTTTCTGCCAAATCTTCGATCTCTTCTCCCTCATTGCCCAACGCAACTCTACGCTTGATATCCCCCTGCCCGATATTCCAGGCTGTTGAGGTTATGCGTCGAACACCCTTCATCGATTTTTGCGCTTCTATCCAGCTTAAAATAATACCGCATAATAACAAAATAAAGACCGACCCTAAAAACACCTTGCTGTAAATCTTTGCTAATTCCTCTTCATCCTTCATGGGCCTGCCAATTTGCACAACATACCTGCCTTCATCAACCCATTGTGAAAGGATGCGTATTTGATAAGGCCTGTCTCGGGGAGAGAGTGTGTGAAAGCCGGCCTGGCCCTCTGCTGCCATTGATGCCCACCGGCTTAATATGGGAAAATTCAAACAAGGCCATTTCAAGGGATCAGAGGTAACAACGATATTCAACTGGGGGGTCAACATTCTGTAAAAAATCCTGTTGGTCCCTTCTTCTTCTATCCCTTCACGGATGTCCAATTTGACCTGGTCCAGGCCCTGGGATAGAAATTCTTTGTCAATCTTGTCTGTCGCGGCCGATAATTCACGGTCAACAACGTGTACCAGGCTCGCCACCAAAATCTTATAGCTGATGAAGAATATGATAATTAAGGAAAGGACAAACAAGATGGCATACCAGAGAGTGAGACGAAAAGCAAAGGTACCCAAGAGGCTATTCTTTTTCTTCAATGACATAACCAAAGCCTCTGACCGTATGGAGCAGTTTTCTTTTGAAAGAACGGTCGATTTTATCCCTTAACCGGCACACGCGCGCTTCGATGATATTGGTTTGCGGATCGAAATTATAGTCCCAGACATGTTCCATGATCATGGTCTTTGAAACCACCCTGCCGGCATTGCGCATAAGGTATTCCAAGAGGACAAACTCGCCTTGCTGCAGGATTATTTCTTTTTGCCCCCGGAAGACTTTACGGCCCAGCATATCGAGCTTAAGGTCAGCTATTTCTAAGGTGGTGGTCTCTGGATTTAAACTGGTCCTGCGGATAATGGCTTGGACTCTTGCTAAAAGTTCTGTGAAAGCAAAGGGTTTGACAAGGTAATCGTCCCCTCCTGCCTGTAACCCTTTGACTTTGTCGTCGACAGAATTCCTGGCGCTCAACACAATGACCGGAGTCAAAATCTTTTTTTGCCGCAAACGGTTGATTAAACTCAAACCATCGAGTTTAGGCAACATGATGTCCACAATAGCAAGATCATGATCTTCCTCTGTCGCAAAATGCAAGCCATCCTCGCCATTGGCCGCATGATTAACAGTGTATCCCGCCTGCTTTAAGCCTTTAAGGATGAACGATGCTATCTGATCATCATCTTCGACTAAAAGGATTTTCATCTTCCTATCGCTTTTCCCTTATAAAAAGAGGCAAGGATGCTTCGTTCCTGCCATCGACAGCCAAATCAATGGAATATTCGCCATAGTTGTCCAGTTTCAACATTTGAAGATTCAGCACCAGATTGGCTGACCCTGACCTTTGATCATCGGGGAAATTGATATTGATCTTGCCGTCCGCTGTCGGAATGAGGTGTTTGCCGTCCAAATCAACAAAATTGACAGAGACCCTGTGTTCCCCTCTTTCCATATTCTGAAATCTGATCCTTAAGGCTATTGAGCATTGAGGATAGACCGCAGGCATATTGGCCATCCAAATCGTGTCAAATGCGCCAAGCACGCTTAATTTCCCCGCCACATCAACCGTTGCCGCATCACATAAAGAAAACACTTCTATATTCATATTTTTAAGCTTCCTTGCCCTTTCCCTGCCTGCCTTGACAGACACCTAACTATATGGCACACTTTGAACGTAGGCAGTTAAAACACCTTGGAGGGGTTCAAAATGACACCACATTCATTGGCTGCTAAAACAAACCGTAAACTGAAATACATCCGTTTTAAAACCTATCGCAGTATTAAAACCGCATCGCATCGATTAAAAACTTTCTTTTTTGATCCCAATGATATAGCCCCCGGTGATGACTTCCCTATCGGGCCATTAATGTTCTTAGAGCCAAAAAGCAAATAACCGCCAGGAATAGTTTTCAAAAAAGGGGGGCAGTATATACTGTCCTCTTTTTTATAAGCGCAAAAAATCACTCGGTGAAAGTATTTTAACCTTCTTAAAATGTTTTAAAGTCAAAAGATCGCTGTCTCCTGAAACAATATAATCTGCCTTTGCACACACCGCACATTCAAGAATGCGATTATCATCAGGGTCATCTTTAATAACATTGATCTTTTCTGTCACAATCACAAGTTCAGTAATTTCAGAAAGTTCATGAATGGTCTGCTGGATAAAAGATACCGGCGCCCGAAACTTCTTACTGACTAAAACTTCAGCCAGTTCTTTAAGAATGTCCTGAGAGATAACAATTTTTATTTTTCCGGATATCCCCATTTCCAAAACATCACGGCTTTTGCCGCCGAACATAATCGCCGAAATAAGGACATTTGTGTCTAAGACAACCTTCACAGGCTAGGCTTTCCTGCGGCGATAACTGGAAATCGCATCGGTGACATCTTTTTCTTTCAGGCCAAGGCTTTTAATATGTTTTGCAGCTGTTTGAAAAATCCCTTTCCAGGTGCGCTTGCGAAGTATGTACGCACGCGCCGCCTCCCTGATAAATTCCGACCGGGTGCGTGCTTCCTCATGACTGACCGCATCAATGTCTTTTAAAAGCTCATCCGAAAAAGAAATATTAACTGTCTGTGTTTTCATGATTTTACCTCCACTACAAGTATATACAAAGTTTGTATATTAGGCAAGATTTTTGAGGCAAAAAGGGGACAATGTATACTGCCCCCTTTTTTTATACCAGTTTTGCATCCATGGTGATTTTGGCGTTCAGTAGCCTTGAAATGGGGCAACCTGCCTTGGCGGCATTGGCCGCTTTTTCAAAAGAAGCCTGGTCTGCGCCCGGGACCTTGGCCCTGACCTCCAGATTCACCTCAGTGACTGTCCATCCCTGTTCAAGCTTCTCAAAATTCACTGTTGCTGAAGTTTCGATCTTGTCCGCCTTCAAGCCTGCATTACCCAACTGAACCGATAAGGCCATGGAAAAACAGCCTGCATGGGCCGCACCGATAAGCTCTTCGGGATTTGTCCCCTTCCCGCCTTCAAAACGGCTTACAAATCCGTAAGGTGCATTAGAAAGCACCCCGCTTTCGGTCGAAATACTCCCCAATCCCGACTTCAAATCTCCCATCCATACTGCCGAAGCTTTCTTTTTCATGACGATCTCCTTAAGATGATGAATGCGTTTCCCTCGCTGCTCTTACTGCTTTATCCGTAATCCCTCCCTTACTTTGAAGCTTTAAACATCCATAGGGATAGCAACAATAGCAATATAGTGACGCCAAAACTAAGCCAAATAGGAAGAGCGTACCCTGCAATTGTTACATCAAACTTCAAAATCACCCTTAGAAGATGAATAACACCTACTATAAGAAAAATCGTCCCTGCAACTCTTAGCGCTGTATCTTTCATTTGTCCCTCCTAACGGCCGCAGGTCCTATCTCGGCCTTAAAAGTAAAGTATAATTGCGTGTCTATTCGGCCATTGTGTTTTCTTCGAAGGTAGTAGAAGGCTGCTTGGGCATGGTCCGCGAACGTTCAGTTCGACACCAAGCCAACCCCCAATGTCGAGCAAGCAACAGGGAATCTGCAGCCTGGGTACTAGCGATGCCGCACCGCAGGGTGCGGCGAGCGTGCCTGAGAAGAGAACACAATGGCCGAATAGACCTGCTATGGCAAATAGTAGCATGCAAGGTAGAAAACGGTCAATCCCTATTCTTCCATGAGACGTTTTTTGTCGTAGATCATGCTGTCGCGGGAGTATTCGGCGATTTTGAGATTGCCGGTGTCCATGCGGATGGCGTCTTCGGGGCAGACTTCCACACAAAAGCCGCAGTAAACGCATTTGCCTAAGTCCAGGATGAACTCAGAAGGGTATTTTTCGATATTGGGATCAGGGTGTTCAGCCGCGGTGATTTCGATGCATCTGGCCGGACAGACCGTCTCACACATCATGCACGCCACACATCGGGGAGAGCCGTCTTCGCGCTTGGTCAGGCGATGGCGGGTCCTTAAACGTGAGGACAAAGGCCGCGGCATTTCCGGGTACTGGTACGTAACAGCGCCTTTAGTGCCCTTGGCTATGCCAAACAGATGAAGGATGTGAAAGGTCACATTGTAAAAGAAATGTTTGGAGGTCAAATAAATGCCGCTGATCAGCATCGGGAGATAGGTGTTTTCCCACCAGTTTAATTCCCGTCGGTTGGATTGCTTCCACGAACGCTTCATTTGGGAAACACGCAATGCGGCAAAAGGGCCTTTGGGATCAAAATATTTGTCCAGATTTTCCATATTTTTTTACCTGCCTAAAAGAGTTATCACCACCGCCGTGACGGCAATATTGATTAAAGAGATGGGCAATAAAATTTTCCATCCCAGGTTCATCAGCTGATCATAACGGAAGCGCGGCAGCGTCCAGCGCACCGCCATGAGAAACCATATAAACAAAGCCACCTTGAAAAAGAATGACAACACCCCCAAGATCACCACCGGCAAATTAGCCATGGCCATATGCCCGCCCCACGGGAAATAAAATCCATCCGCGTGCAGATACGGCACCTGCCATCCGCCGAAAAATAAAGTCGCCATCAAGGCCGCGACCAGCACTGTTTCAACCAGGTCCGCTAAAAAAAACATCCCGAATTTCATGCCGCTGTATTCCACAAAGTAACCGATGATCTCTGATTCCCCCTCGGGAAGGTCAAAAGGCGTGCGTTTGGTTTCAGCAGTGGCTGCGGTAAAGAACAATAAGAACGACAGCGGCTGGACAAAGATGCCCCATTTGGGAAGCCAACCGCCCAACATATACGCCCCTTGGGCACGGTCTAAGGCCTGCATATCAATCGTGTTAAAAACCATGATCACACCCATGATGGCCGCACCCATGGTGATCTCATAGGCGATCATCTGCGCTGCACCGCGCATCCCGCCTAAGAAAGCATAATTATTATTCGACGAGAACCCTGCCAGGACAACGCCATAAACACCCATGGACATCATGGCAAAAATAAATATGAGGGCGATGTTGAGATTCGCTGCCTGCAGTTGGATGGAATGGCCGTTTAAGACAAGCTCGCCACCGATGGGAATAGCGGCAAAACCAACAAGGGCAAAAGTAACTGATAAATACGGGGCAATGTTAAACAAAAATTTATTGGCGCCCTCAGGGATGAATTCTTCTTTGCTGAGCATCTTAAGCACGTCGGCAAGCGCGTGGAACATGCCCATGGCCTTCATGCCAAAGATGGACGCGCGATTAGCACCGATGCGGTCTTGCATCACAGCGCTTTGCTTGCGCTCGACCCAGGTCAAAAGGCCCGCGATGTTAAACATGATAAACAGGGTGCCGGCGCTCAGGATGAATTTGATGAGAAGATCGTTCATGATTTTAATATCATCCCTTTATCAGAAATTTTTTCGTATGTCATTTCGGAAAACGAAGGTATCGTTGCTGCAATGTCCTTGAATATTTCCTGTGAATGCTGGTACGCTAACGGTGTGCCCAATTTAGCGCTAAGTAGCGCGATAATTTCCCAATCGCCTTTGGACTCGCCTAAAGGCAAAAATGCCGGCCAGATCCTCTGGACTTTATTTTGACAATTGGTAAAGGTCCCTTCTTTTTCAGCATAAACGCTGCTGGGAAGGTTCAAATGGGCATAGCCGCAAGTCTCGTTGACATTGCTGCCCTGATACACAAAAAGTTTGACCTTCTTGGCGATTTGCGCGACTGTTTCTTTACCAAAAAGTTTGACCAGATCATGGCCAAAAACATACAGGATATCAATCTCCCCGGCTTTGGCGCGGGCCACAATCTGCTGAACATCTGCATCTGCCTGCAAAATATTCACGGCCCCTGCGGTATTGGGGTTCTTGTCTGCTTTAATAAGGAAATCATCACTGTCACCCGGCTTTTCAGGCACTTTAAAATCCAGCTGTGCGCCTTTAAGGGTCTCTTTGAAGAATTTACGGATGACAAAAAGATCTTCATTAGTCAATTGCGCGGACGCTAAAACACCGATCCTGTTGGTTTGCTTAGCATCCTGTAGCAGCTTAATGCTTTGGGCAACGATGCCGGCGGCCTGGTCCCATGAGATCAAAGCATCTTTAAGCTGCGGATGCTGGATCCTGTTCTCATCAATAAAACGGTAATTATAACGGCCCTTATCGCAGATCCAATAATCGTTGACCTCGGGATTAAGACGGGGTTTCAAACGCATGACGCGCGCTTTCTTGTGCTGGTGCGGCCGCATCTTGTCCCACTCGACGGTAATGTTGCAGCCCATGCTGCAGCCGGGGCAGACTGATTTTGTCTGCGCTAAATACCAGACCCTGCATTTGAAACGGAAATCCGTATCCGTCAAAGCGCCGACCGGGCAGATGTCAACGACATTGCCGGAATAGCTATTATCTAATTTTTTACCGGGATAAACGTCCAGTTGTGAATGGTCCCCGCGGCTAAAGACACCGAATTCGCTGGTCTTGGTGATTGTATCCGCAAAACGCACACAGCGGGTGCAAAGGATGCAGCGTTCCTGGTCGAGCATGACAGTGGGCCCGATGGAAAAAGCCTTCTTTTCTTTTTTGACCTTCACCTCGGAGAGACGGCTGTCGTACTGGCCATGCTCCATGTAATAATCCTGCAGTTTGCATTCCCCTGCCTGGTCGCAGACCGGGCAATCCACCGGATGATTGACCAACAAAAATTCCAATACGGTTTTACGGACTTCCAAAACTTTAGGGGAATTGGTCTTCACCACCATCCCGTCAGCCACCGGCGTGTAACAGGCGATCTGGAGTTTGGGTTGTTTCTCGACTTCCACCATGCAAATGCGGCAATTGCCGGAAACAGGCAAGGCCGGATGATAGCAGTAACGGGGAATATCAATCCCCAGTTTGTCTGCGGCCTGGATGATCGTTGTCCCTGCAGGGACTTCTACTTGTTTTCCGTCGATAGTTAAATTGGGCATATGGTGCTTTCCATAATTTATGCTACGTGCGCGGGCTGAAGTTTAGCTTCAAACTCACTGCGAAATTTACTGACATAAGAGCCGACCGACATTGAAACAGCGTCCCCGAAAGCGCAGATCGTGTTGCCCCCGATATTATTCACGATCCCGGGGAGATTGTTTAGATCATGCGGCCGCGCGTGGCCGAGATAAACTTTTTTGACCTGGCGGTACACCCATCCGCTGCCTTCACGGCAGGGCGAACACTGCCCGCAGGATTCATGCGCGAAAAACCGCGCCGCCACCATCGCGGCCCAGACCATGTCAGTCGTATCATCCATGACGATAATACCGCCGGAGCCGGCCATGGAACCAATGGCTTTAAGCGAATCAAAATCCATTTTCACGTCAATTTGATCAGGGGTCAGGATCGGCGCTGAAATGCCGCCGGGGATCACGGCTTTAAGCTTGCGGCCATTAGGGATGCCGCCGGCATGGTCATAAATAAGTTCCCTCAGGGTTGTTCCGTTGGGAAGCTCATAAACGCCGGGCCGGGCCACATGCCCGCTGACACAGAAAAGACGGTTTCCGCCGTTTTTCTCACTGCCCAATTTGGCAAACCATTCGGCACCTTTGTTGATGATCGGCGGCACGCAGGCAATGGTTTCCACGTTATTGATAACAGTGGGGCAATTAAATAAGCCGACCACCGCCGGAAAAGGCGGTTTAAGCCGCGGAAAACCTTTTTTCCCCTCAAGGGACTCCAACAGCGCTGTTTCCTCGCCGCAGATATAGGCGCCGGCGCCGGGATGGACAACCACATCAATATCAAAACCGCTGCCCATGATCCCTTTGCCCAAATATTTCCCTTTATACGCCTCATCAACCGCAGCCTGCACCCTCTCCAGGGATTTGGTGTACTCTCCGCGGATATAAATATAGGCCTTATGGCTTCCAATGGCGAAGCAGGTGATGATAATCCCCTCGAGAAGAGCATGAGGGTCTTGTTCAAAAATGTATTTGTCTTTAAATGTGCCCGGCTCTCCCTCGTCCCCGTTGATGACCAGATATTTGGGCTTTGGATTGGCCGCCGGGATAAAGCTCCATTTGGTGCCTGTCGGGAACCCCGCGCCGCCAAGCCCGCGCAGATTGGATTTCTTGACCTCGTCAATGACAGCGGCCGGTGTCATCTGAGTGATCGCACGGCGGGCAGCCTCGTAGCCATTATCTTTTAGATAATTTTCAAGGTGATGGGAATCAGGCTGGCCAAAATGGCGTGAGACGATTTTTTCCATTATTTATTCTTCTCGATCAGTTCGTCGATTTTCTTTTTGTCTAAAAGACCTCTGTACTCCCGGTCATTATACTGCATTACCGGCGCGATTTCGCAGGCCCCCAGGCATTCGACGACATTCAAAGTAAATTTACCATCCGGCGTTGTTTCACCCGGTTTAATGCTTAACCGCTGCTCAATATGTCCAATGATATCCTCAGCCCCGCGCAAGGCGCAGGCGGTCGTCTGGCAGACTGAAAAATGGCATTTGCCCAATTTTTTCTGGTGGAACAAATGGTAAAAAGAAACAACTTCATGGACATGCACCACCGGAATGCCTAAATAATCAGCCAGGTCCTTTTCTGTTTCAGGCGTGACCAATCCTTCTTTTTCCTGGACACAGTGCAAAAGCGGCAAAAGTGCGGCGCGCTTTTGCTCGTACTTGTTGGTGATCTTATCCAGCTCCTGTTTGTATTCTGCGCTAAACATTCTATCTGTCCAATTCTCCGGCGATCATGTTGACTGAACCAAAAGTCGGGACCAGGTCAGCCATCATGTCTCCGATCAAACATTTAGGCAACGCGGCCATGATCGGAAAACACGGCGGATGGACGCGCACCCGCCAGGGATGGTCACGGCCGTCGGAAACAATATAAAATCCCAGTTCCCCATTGGCCCCTTCCACAGGAAAATACACTTCACCGATGGGCGGCTTGATCCCATGGCCATACATGACTAATTTAAAATGGTTCATCAAGCCTTCAATATTGCCATAGGTGTTTTCCTTGGCAGGCAGCACCACATCTTTTTTATTGGCATTGATCGCATCATGGTATTTTCTGGTAGAGCCTTGCAAGGTGGGGTCCAAATTAACCTCATCTTCGATCAAATCCTCAGTCTGCCCCATCTTGGCCCTGTCCACCATCTGGGCGGCCGGGATCACAACTCCTGACAAGTCACCGGCAATGGGCCCGTCAGGGATTTGCTGGAAACATTGCTCAATGATCCGCAGTGACTGCTCCATCTCTGCCATGCGCACAAAATAACGGTCCAGATTGTCCCCTGTACTTCCCACCGGGACTTCGAAATCAAGCTTGTCATAAATAAGATAGGGATTTGATTTACGCACATCATAAGCCACACCTGTTGCCCTTAAAAAAGGGCCGGTAACGCCGTACGCGATGGCGTCTTCAGCGGAAATTTTTCCGATATTCTTCATGCGGTCGATAAAAATACGGTTACGGCTTAACAGCTCGTCAGCCTCAATCAGGACCTTGCGCACATCAGCGATTTTCCCAAAAGCTTTGTCTGCAAATCCTTTGGTTAGATCAGCTTTGACGCCACCGATACGCACATAGGAAATCGTCAGGCGCGCCCCGGTGATTTCTTCGACCAGCTCCCATAAGAATTCACGGGCCTTGATCATATACAGGAACACCGACATGGCGCCCAGTTCCATGGCCGAGGCGCCCACACAGGTCAGATGGTCGGTGACGCGGGAAATCTCGCTCATGATGACACGGATATATTTAGCGCGTTCAGGGATATCAATACCCAATAATTTTTCAACGGTCAGGGCAAAGCCGACATTATTGATCAGCGGAGAAACATAATTCAAACGGTCCGTGTACGGAAAACACTGGGTGTACATGACTGTCTCGCACATTTTCTCAAAAGCCCGGTGCAAATAACCCATTTCAATATCCACACCCTTGATCTTCTCGCCGTCCAGTTCCATGATCATGCGGATGACACCATGCATCGCCGGGTGCGAAGGGCCTACGTTTAACAACATGGAGCGTGTTTGTGTCATTTAGTTCTGCGGACCAATTAAAGGTTGACGTTTATTGACCGGGTAATCCTTGCGCAAGGCATGCCCCACAAATTCCTCATACATCAAAATGCGCCTTAAATCAGGGTGCCCTTTAAATTTAATCCCATACATGTCCCAAACTTCCCGTTCATACCAGTTGGCCGAAGCCCAGAGATTGCAGAGCGTATCCACTTCAGGGGATTTCTCATCGACGGGGACTTTTAAACGGATGCGGTGATTGTGTTTAAGGGAAAAGAAATGGTAAACAACCTCGAAACGGAATTCTTTTTGGATCCGCCCGCCGGCATAAAACAAATAATCCACTGCGGTCAGGTCCATTAAAAAATTAAAGTCCAGCTCCGGAGTTTCTTTTAAGAATTTGGCGATGGCCAGCAGGCTTGACGGGCGGATAATCGCAGTTTCATCGCCCCGGAAGGCATGGGTCTCTATGATATCTGCTGAAAACTGTTCCTGGACTCTTTGCAAAGGTTTCATGACACGGATTCTATATGTTTAATATGCCCCTCGATGGTGTAGCCTTGGGCTAATTCTGCAGGCCTGCCGATTTTGGTCCGGGGGTCATACAATGTTCTGGATTGCTCTCCCTTTTGGATCTTGTCCTGGAGCTTCATCAAACCGTCTAAAACATTTTCCGGCCGCGGCGGGCAGCCCGGGATATAAATATCCACGGGGATAATGGTGTCAATGCCCATCACCGTCGAGTAATTATCGTAAAAGCCGCCTGTGCAGGTGCAGACCCCGAAGGCCACCACCCATTTGGGATCGCACATCTGGTCATGCACTGTCTTTAAGACAGGCGCCATTTTATGGCTGATGGTGCCCACCACAAAAAGCACATCTGACTGCCGCGGTGAAAAGCGCGGGAACCCGGCGCCAAAGCGGTCCTGGTCATAATGAGAGCAGTTGGTCGCCATGTATTCCATGCCGCAGCAGGCCGTGACAAAGGGGTATTGGAAAATGGAAAATTTACGCGCCCAGCCCAGGGCATCGTTTAATTTAGACGTAAAAAAATTCGTTGGTGAACTTAAAAATGACATGGCTTTACTCCCACTCTAAGGCGCGTTTCTTCAATACATAAAAGAACCCCAGGACCACAAAACCCATAAAAACCGCCATCTCCGTCAAACCAAAAAGGCCTAATTTCCTAAACATAATGGCCCACGGAAATAGAAAAACAAGCTCGACGTCAAAGACAATAAAAAGCATGGCCACGATATAAAAATGCACGGGCATGTTGCCTCCGGGCAATGAGAAAGGTTCTTTACCGCATTCAAAAGGCTTGGATTTGGCTTCGCTGGGAAATTTAGGGGCCAGGACGCCAGGCAGGCCAAGCAATAGGGCACATAGGCCGATGGCGAATAAAAAAGCAAATATAATAGCAATGTATTCTAACATGGGCTGATTATTAATTCGTGCTTATCCTATTGCAAATTTAATAGCCTTCATGCCGCAGAAGCGGCAGGCCTCTACGGCGAGGCAAACTTCCCCATCAATGGAGAAATATTGATTAAATTACTTTAAATGAGGATCGTCGAATAGTCAAGAATGTTTCGAAATGTCTTGTTTACAGATTTTCCAGGATCATGTCTACATTGACATAGTCTTTGACCAGGCGCCTGGCCTCGTGGATCTTATCGCGGTCGGTTTTCTGGATCTTGGGGGTCATGTTCTCGATGGCCGCGGCGATGGTGTAGGTGTCCTGGTCGGAATAAAGCACGGGGATACGGCTGTCTTTAAGGAGGCCGGCGATTTTATGGTCCGGGGTCAGCCCTCCTGTCAAAACAAGCCCCGCCACCTTGACTGCCCGTCCCTGCTGCAGCAGATACGAAGACACGGCCACCAGCATATTATCGACCCGGTCACCGGAAGTAATGACCAGGGCCCCATCGCGCAGATGGCCGATCATGTTATACGGCTCCATGGCCGCGACAATGACATCATAAACCCGGGTGCGCAAGTTCTCTTCGCCGGAAAATACCTTTAGGTCCAGCCGGTCCTTGATCTGCTCTACCGTCGGAGCGCTTAACAGGTCCATTTCAGGGATAACGCCCAAAAGCCGGATGCCTTTGCGCTCCAGGCCCTTACCCACAATGCTCCTGATCCTCTCTAACTTATCCGGCAATACCTTATTGATAATAACGCCCAGCACCGGCACGTTACGTATGTCAAACAAGGCCTTATTGAGCATGATCTCATCAATGGCGCGCCCGATGCCGCCGCCGGAGATGATGATGGCCTGAGACCCAAGCAGGGCCGCCACATCCGCATTCGAGCAGTCAAGCACCGATCCAACGCCCGCGTGACCGGTGCCCTCAACGATGATGGCATCCTTGCCGCGTGTAATCGTCTGGAAAGATTTAAATATCTTGTCCTGTATTTGCTGCTTTTGGGGCTCGAGAATGTATTTTTCCGTGTACCCGCGGCCCACGGTGATGGGGCTCATGTCCTTGATGTGTTTCTTGCAATGATACACTTCCCCGATCAGATAGGTGTCCTTATCGATGGATTTTTCTTCATAAAGGACGGTTTCCTGGCCGACGGGCTTCATAAAGGCCGTCTTGATCTTGCGCTCCTGGAAATTCTTGAACAAACCCAGGGACAAGGTGGTTTTGCCGGCATTTTGATGGATGGCGGAGATAAATATGTTCTTGAGGCGCTTTGTTTTCTTCATCACAAGAAAGTATAGCAGAAGAAATCAAAGGGGAGAAAAATTAATTCGAATTAAACATCAACTGAAAAGCGCCATTGACCGTCAGTCGGGGGGTGAAGCGGATAATGTTGAAATCAAACCCTTTAAAATCCTCAGGCATGCTTAAAGCAGCGGCATCAAAGAGACTGTCAGGGCTCTGCGAAGACCGTTGGATGAACTGAGGCTGGAAATTAAGATCAATCCCGCCGGGGGATTTGTTTGAAGTAGAAATTGCGGCCTGATCAGCCGAATTTCTTCCATGACCATTGCCATTAACAGCCGCCCTTACCCTGCTGTTAACTGCCATTCTTCTGTGGCCATTCCCATTACGCGGCGATATTGCATTTAGTTTGAAAATTTCAGCCCCTCGGTGCGGCACAAATGCGCTGACATTGATATCAGGATCTACTGTTTGAGCGATCACGCTGTAAAGATCCCGTAAGGCCTCAGTGGTCTCCGCACGTTTTCCATCATTCTCTATCCCCTGGATATCATCCCATTCAATCCGCTCCCTCCAATAATCATCCAATTCCCTGTTCAACTGAAACTCATCCTCTTTGAAAAGTTTTGCGATAAGGATCGGGATCACAAAATCACTGGTAAAATGCAGCGTACTTAATTTTTGCCTCAATTTCTCATTATCCATATTCCTTATGATCTCATCAAACATATCCACCGCCTCAGGCCCCATGGTGATCATGCCGTTGAAAGCTGAGTATTGTTTAAATACCGGATTGGACAAAATATATAACTTTTCCTTAAGATGTTTAAAGATACCCGAACCCCGGGGCTTTCTCGTCTGCGCCAATGAAGAAATATGCAGTTTCTCAAGAATTGCAGCGATCTTCGGGTCACCATTCAAATTAAAATCCGAATCGATAAATGCCAGCGAACTCAATTCATCCTCGTTTACCCGAGAAGTCGATAGCGTTATATCCGCTCCCTTAATATGTTTTATTGGCCCCGAATAGGTGTTCCGCAGGTACCTGATGATAATTCCCTTATTGGGTGATCCTGCCGGCAATGATTGTGTCAGGCTTACGGCACCCCGATATCCGTCAATGATAGCTCTTCTGAGCATAACATCCAGGGGCCCGGGCGCGTCTTTATCAATAAAGATATACATGACCTGCTTATTTTTCCACTTTGCTCTCATCGCCTGAAAAGCGTCCACAAAAGAATTCCCCGTGCCCTCAGGGTTTAAATCCAAAACATCAACATAGGCTTCATCTCTTATTATCTTATCGGGATCGTCTTTATTTTTCCTGCGTTGTTCTTCCTTATATGCGTTTGCAGCCTGTACTCCTTTTCGGTCTTCAGGAATAAGGATTATTGCATCCAACCTTTCTTTATCCAGGGCGATTTTGCCTTCCTCAACGGCGAGATCTTCAATATTTTTTTCCTGGCTGCTCACGCCAATTTTGTAATCTCCCCCCAGCCCTTCTTTTAGCCGGGCATCAAGTTTATTTATGACCACATCTATGGTATATTTCCAGGAAGGGTTGAGACTGATCAAATTCCTGATGACATAGGAACCATATACTGCAAGAGAGAGAATGGATGCTGATAACTGCCCCAGCACCACCCATAATAAAGGTTGTCCCAAAAAGGCCCCTATTGGCCATGATAAGGCCGTTACGGTGATTGCAACAGCTCCCGCAATCCTCCCTAACATACTTCCAAATTTATGATGGGTGTTGCCTCCAGGGGTGGTGGATTTAGTATAGGTTGATGTGGATTCTATGACTTTGTCCAAATTTTTTTGGCTTTCTCTTACTATCTCTTCCGGTTTTACATGAAAATCCGGCATCAATTCATTAGTGTCTGTTACTAAATCATGGACGCCATTCTTAGGGAATAAATTATTATACGCACTGCTTTTTACCCAATAATAAAGCATGACGAAGCGCGTATATGGATAAATCCATAGCAATTGCCACGATTCTAATGGATGCCCTTCTTTGTATTTGTACCTATTATAATTGTCGATATCGCCCCTCCAGCCCATAACAGGTGTAGCCCTTTCGGCAACAAGCCTCAGGCTTTTCATCATCCGGTTGATGTCTTGCTTATACCTCAGGCGCTGATCTTTTCTCAATTTCACCCCTTGGCGGCGTTCATTGTTCAAACGTTCTGATAATTCATAAAGTGCTTGGGCCACCAACAGAAAGAAACTGCCGTACGTTTGAGTATACTCCGCATGCCTGGCTGAACCATTCATCAAATCCGAGGAATAAGGCGTTACAGTCAGCACTTCATCAGCCAGGTTAATGATAGTATTGAGATCATTTTGTATATCTTCTGTGGACCTATCTTTTGACAATCCTTTAATCAAATTCTGCAAATTTTCTAAAGGTTTATAAGCAGGCGCGTCTTTAGGGACAGATACAAGATTTAAGTCTTCCCCATTTTCATCCGTTTTTAAACCGATGTTCAATTCTTTGCTTAAAATTTTAAGTAATTTGGGTATATTATACCGTTTCTTAAAGATTGCTCCCCGAAAAACATAGGAAACTACAAGGCCCAAAATTCCCCCCAATATTCCCAATACCCATAACTGTCCTTCCATAACCAAAGGAATGCTCTGGTCATTTTTTATGATACGCTCAGCAATGGTCTTTCTAAGAGTATCTAATTTTTCAGCCATTGGTTTTGTCTGGGGATCTTGTTTTAATTCTTCAAAATGCTTTTCAAACTCCTGGGGATCAGGGTACATCTGCAAGTACTCTTTGACTGTACGCACCGCTCTCTCATCTCCCTTTGTACGTGTTTCATAGGCCCTCCATGGTACCGGTTTGCTATTGTTTACATCATCTGCGACTTTTACCGCCCAGCCCATTGATTCCATGTTGATTTGACGCCTTATAGGCGCGTCTTTGACAGGATCACCTGTCAAAAGTAAGTGCAATTGCTGCATAGGATACGTGCTCAAACGCAAAGCCAAAAGCAATGATTTTTGATCTGCCTGGCCTGTTCTACCGGCCATTCTTTCCAAAGCAGCGCGGATAACGCGTATGGTAAGGGCGTCTTGGCTGGGGTGCACACCATTTTCTGCAGAAGCCTTTTCACGGATAGTTTGTATGTCTTTCTCGAGTATCTCTCCCCAATCGTAGTGGTTATCAATAAAATTGTGAAAATCAGGGTCATTTGATCCCAGATCGACCTGCAAAACTAAAATACGGCCCTCCAAAGTTTTCCCCAGGCGATCTGCTATGTCAGCCCGCACCTGTGAGGGGAAAGGCAGCAAAGAAGCTAACGCCGCACCGCTGAGATTAGCGATATATTTTTTCTGGCCATCTTTGTCCGAATGTTCGAAATAAGCATTCCGGATAGGCCGGTATGCAAGGTCGTAGTCCGTAAGCCCTGGAGCAGGAGCTGGTGTAAAATTAGGCAGCATATCCTGGGTGGCCGTAAGGGCCCGTCGGTACAAATTCGGTTTGACAGTACCTAATTCTTGTACAGGGGGTGATGTATTTAATAAAAACCGTGTGTCTTCCTGGAAGTTTTGAAAGATGCCGCGTGATATAAAATCGATATCAGGATATAAGAATGACATGGGGTCGTAGTTGCCTAAATAAAAACTGGACCTAACGTTGTCCCAAATATTCTGTCTAAAAATCGACGCCTGGATATCTTGGGCAATTTTGACGGCCTGAGGATCGTTGGCATGATTTGCCTCGAAATTCTTAAGTATCCTCAACTGATCATCAGGTCCCCAATAAAGCTGTAAAAGCCGGATCTTAGCCATTGTATTGACCGGGTCGCTGGATAGATAATTCAAGAAGACATTTTCTAACGCCCCGGAACTAATGCCAGGATAGGCAATGCCGGCGGATAATTGTTTTAATTTCTGCTCGTCTTGCAGCAGATTATCTAATGATTGGTAAATAGTATTAAGATAAGATTCCTTTGTTTTTGCTCCGGGGGCATTGGTGATCAATCGAATAAGGTGAGACAATTCGTTACGTTCCACAAAATGCCTGCAAATCTCCAAAATCACGTCTTGGTAGGGCGAATCCTTGGCGATTTGAATAATTGTCTGGTAAAATCCCGGCCGGTCTGCATATTGTGTAAGAAATAAATTAAGCAACTCTGCCCGATGGAAAATATTAGGGTCTAAGAGCGCCTCCTGCCAGGCTTGTGTTGTACCGTTGGCCATTAAGACTTCCAAATATTCCGGAGACACTCCTTGAGGATAGACGAAGGTTACAACACCGGGCATTAAGTACTCAGGGGCAACCCTGGGTTCATGATTGACATCAGGTAAAGGTACTGACATCACCGCTGCAGGCCGTGTGACATGCATCCCGCCGCCGATACCAACCGGTGCAGTGCTTGGCGAAGACGGCTCCTCCAGCTGGGACAAGGACGAAAAACTGTTGGAACCACCCATAGCCTCAAGTCTGGCCCTTTGGATAAATGCGTTTTGCTGGTCATTAATGGCCTTAATGCTTCTATTGTGGGCTTCTACAAATAATCCGACTGAATCTTCCGGTGAAGACCCTCCAGCCAAACGCGCATTCCCAAAATCTGCTTGGGCTGCTTGCCGGTCTAAATCTGCCTGGTTGCCCGAACCCTCGGAGTTTGCTGCGGTGGATGACAGGGCGCCGATGATATTTTGTTTTGCTTCTTCTAAATCCACCTCTGCTTTTGTCCAGTTATAAATCAAAGCTTCACCTGTATTGACGGGATTTATCTGCTTTAGCCCCTCCTGTTTCATTTTTTGTGAAAGGGCCTGGCCTGCTGGGGACATAACATAAGTCCTCCCAGGCCCCGGGTCTACTAAATAGCTGATCGCTCCGTCTCCTTGAGGCGGATTGGCCTGAAAACCCGCTTGGATTTTATCCATTGCCTTGTGATACTCTGCCAGTGCTGCCTGCCATTGCGGATTTTGATCCAAAGCGCCGGTATTGCCTTGATTGGACTTCATATCAACCGGCGGCAAACTGGCATGCCATGGCAATCTTCCCGAGATCGGACCTGTTTGGCCGGTCAAAGTGTTATACGCAATAGTTTCTTGGTTGATCTGGCTTTGCCAGTTGACGATATCATTTCTTAAGTTAGCGATGGCATTGATACCGCTCGACGAAAAGGGTTTACCTGTAATAGCAGCCCCTCTGCCACTGACCCATGAGTTCAATTGTTCTAGCCTGACCAAGTCTTCTTCTGTTTGACGTATCTTTTCTTCTAACGCAATGACTTTAATTTTATGCGCATAGGCCTGGGCCACCTTTTCCGAAATATTGGCTTGTAGTTGACTGTCTGCCGCCTTGACAGCATTGGCAATCTGGTCTCCGCTATACGTTCCTACTAAACTAGGAATAACCTGAGGTCCTTGACTTCTATTCATTACCGCTGCTGTATTATTTTGAATCACCTGTTCTCTTATTTCTGAAAATCCTTGCAAGGCAGAGCCGCCGGAAACCCCAACGCGCCCGGACGATGGGGCAGCTGCTCGTGGAGTTGGAGTCATGCCTGTGGTTGCAGTAGCCTGCGGCGGGACTTTTGCTTGCTGTGGCTGTGGCTCTTCGGCCACGGCAGGAGCTTGGATGGCTTCTTGTTGATTGATCTTATTTAGGACAGCTTCAACAATGGTCCGGCCATTATCATCAGGTTGAATAAGTTTTACAGGAAATCCCTGGTTGACAAGGCCGGGACCACCATAAATCTTGAACCTAGCGCCTTTATAGCCCGTCATGATGCCTTTAGAAGTTTTTAAAGGAGAAATGACCTCTGTTACCACTGCCGGCAGGCTAATGCCGTTGATTTGGGCCAAAATCAACGTCCCTTCGCTGATCTTGGCACTTTCAGGCACGGGCACAGGATTTTCCGCGGTACCCACAAAAGCAATACCTGTGCCCACTTCAATGACCGAATTCCCTCTATTAAAAATTCCGGAATCCTCGACGACCTGTCTTACAATCCCGGGTCTGGTGGCATGCAATTCCCTCATCCGCATGATTTGGTCCCAAATCACCTTTTCCCTGGCCTCTAGGGCATGTAATTGTTCTTCCGGCCCGCTTCTTTGGATGATAGGAAGAAATCGCATCTGATCATTGAAGACTTGCTTGGCAGCGGCAATAGTCACAAGCTCTTGCAGCAAAGCTGTGTCGTCTTGATAGCCCATTGATCGGCCTTGGGCCACTTGATCGGCTGTTATCACGTCTCCTGGCTCTATCTGCCTATGCAATTCGCCCTCTGCAGGTACTTCTATCTTGTAGCTTCCGACATCGGAAATTTGGTCATGCGCCAGGAATGTACCGCTGATGGCGTTGAGCTCAGGGTAAGGCGGATCAAACGGTATAAAATCAATGTCTATTGATTTTGGCATGTTGTTTTGATCAATAGGGGTGTCAAGCAGCAATACCATTCTTACTTGGACTTTTTTCTCTTGGGGGTCAGTACTTCCTTCGGCGCTAAAAACACTAAGGACCTTGTGCCCTGGGATCGTGACCTTCATTTTATGGCCAGCCAGGAGCCGGGCATCAATGTCAATATTGGTGATAATCTCTTGTCTGTCTAATTCCGTAAAAAGATCTTCATCTTTATTCACAAGCTGACCGTTTTGTAATTTTGAATCGTCCAGGATCTTCGATTGGTGCGTGGCCCGGATTTCAACAAGATTGTCTTCCAGGTCTTGCTTATATTTCGCCTCTGCCAGCGCCAGAGCGATTTGAGGATCGGCCCCTTCTTGAGAGGTCGCCAAGCCGCTTATCCCTGATACCCTGGCTATCTCGCTCTCTATGTTTCTCTGGTCTGCTTCAAGGAGACCTTTTAAATCCGGACTCTCAATTTTGGCTTGAAGATCACCGGCGTTATACTCCCCGTGATTTGGAACAACTTCCTTTATGATACCTGTGATTTTAGCCCTACGGGTGTGATGATTAAATGAAAAGTCAACGCCATCTTGATGAACATGTTCCGGCGTTGAAGATCCACCTACACCGGCAGGTGCTTGGGAAGTAGAACTTGCTGCCGGGGGCGGCACAGGCGCGGGAGCCGGTATACTAACTGCCCCGGAAACAGGTTGCTGGCTGGCAGGTGGTGTTGAAAAAGAGTTCGCAGCCAACGGCGCAAGCGTCGTCGGCGCAGGCAGTGCTGCCGCAACAGGTGCCGGTGGAATCGGGGGCACAGGCAATGTCAAATGATCAGGTGGTGGTGGAGACGGCGATCCTCCTGCTGCTTGCAGCGGTGCAGGTGGCTGTGCCGGCAAAGCTGTTTGAGTGGGTGCAGGCGCCGCGGCAGGCGGTGTAACAGCCCTCGTCGGATGCGTTTGAGGAGCCACCGGTTGGAGGTGCGCCATTGGCGTAGCGACAACTGCTGCCGCTGGTCTTGGTGCTGCTAGCTCTGGACTGCTCCCACCAGATCCGCTGCCGTTACCGACGGCCTGGGAAACTGCAAGAGGAAAAAGCACTTCCGGACGGTCAATTTCAACGGTATCACCAACATGCATGTGTTTAAAATCAGTAATCTTGGGATTAAATGTTTTGATGACCCTTTCAAATGCGCCGTCCTTGCCCCATAAAGGCATATAGGTAAATCCTGCCCGCTGCAGCATCCCACCGAAACCAAGCCTGCCGTCTGTTGGCTCGACTGTCAGCGTTATTTTTTGAGTCGCTTTAACAGGCGTTGGGTTTACGACAGGAGCAGGTGTTTGATCAACTGATGAAGCAGGGATCGCCGGTGCATTTGAGGCTATCTGAAATGGCTTAGCTGATTCGTCTTGATTCTTCGCTAGCGACTTAGACACGGCTTCTGTCCATTGCCGCTGTTGGAAAAGTTGGATGGCTAACGCATCTACAGAGGATGTTTGATTTTGTGCAGGCGGGGTGGCCACTTTGGCCTGGGCCACTGCTCCCAGCGGGTTTGCAAGCTGAGAGGCCCAAACCATACCCAAGACCATTCTCTTCCATGCTGGGAGGCTGCTTTTGTTTTGAGACAAAGATCCCCTCATGGCTTGGTCACCCACCAATTGGTCCATATTAACGCCAATGGGATGGAGTTCAACTTTTTCCAACATGGCTGAATCAGCATCTTGGGCAAAGACCTTTGTTATCATGGCCGGACTAAAAGCCCGTAAAGTGTGCTCCCACTGCGAGGACATCGCAAAATTACACCCGCCGGAGAAATATTTACGCGGCACCACCTGTTGAGAAATAGGATCAACGTCTTCGCGGATATAGTTATAAGCGCCGACCTTGTAGATGCGTAAATACTGCTTGTAGATCTTTTCTTTAGCATCTTTGTCGATACCATCAACACCGGAGATCTTCTTCTTATTGACATATACTTCAGAAAGAATGTTCCTTCTTAGGGCACGCTTAAACCAGTCTGCCAGAATGATGGAATGAAAGATCTGCCGGACAGGGGCAAAATTCTTTCCTTCATTGATCTCTTTTTCCAATTCAGGAAGGATGATCTCTTTTGTAATGCTGGCGGATATCTCCTGGCCGGCACTTGACTTTCTATCTCCGGCAGTCAGATGTTTCTTCATCGCCAGATAATCCGCTTCCAACATGACCTTCAAATGCGTATGCCCGATCATGGCAATATTGCCCATATCATAGACAATGGCTTGATCAGGGACGATCCAGACCTTATTATAGGTATTGACCGGAAGATCGGTGGTGCCGAATTTCTGGTAGGCTTTCTTGTAAACCAGGTCCCAAAATTTCTTGCCCAGCTTTGATTCCGGATAGGTCAAGGAAGAAGCCAGTTGCTTTAAGAGTTTATCCTGATTGAGAAGATTGTTGCCAACATCGGTCAAGGACAATTCATTGGGAATGATCCGTCCGGATTCATACGGAGAGAGATTGACCCAAAGGTCTTCTTCGGGGATGGTAAGCGAGGTCAAAAAATATTTGATAAGCAAGGCCGTGTCCTTCGGAGTCATATTGCGGCGATCTCCTGAATCAACCACAAAATCGAACTCAAAAGGTTTATCAGGGTAAACGCGCATGCCGCGTAAAACAGGCGTGGAATAGGGAATGGAAAGATCGAGGAAATAGTTGTGGGGGGCTGGTAAAAAAGGGGTGCCTTGCGCCTGCACTTGTTCAAGGCTGTTTTGGACCAATAAAATGGCCAATAAACAGCATATTGTTCGAAAAACCCTGGATTTTTTGTTAATTAATGACATATATGTAAGTTGTTACATTTTATGTACTTGTGGCTCATTGCGAACGATAGTCTTAGCTTGATAATGAGAGTATAGACGATGAATGTTAAAAACATGTTATGGTTATGTTAATCTTACATAAAATTAATAATATATATAATTTATATAATATAAGAAATTTTTGAGAAAAGGAAGGCAGCCCTTAATGCTTCTTTACTTAATTAAACATGCTGTACGGGTAAATTCCCGATGCATGACCATCACTCCAGGTGATGCCAACAGCATAGTTGCCCAGGGGAAGTATTTCTACGGGGTTAATGTCTGCGGGGATTTTTTTGATATCGACCAGCTGCTGGCCGGTCACTTCTGATACGCATAGGGCGCACTGGCAATTGGCGCGAAGATCAAAGGCTTTGGCTGACAGCTCCCTGCCATCGCCAAAAACCAGGACCACCTGGCCATCTCTGTAGCCGGCGTCTTTTAAATCTGGTTGGGATAGATGGGCTTTATCAACCGCTTTGAGTAATTCGTTGGTTGCTTCTTTGATAGTTTCATTGGCTTGGTAAAAACTCATGTCCTCGGAAAGCTGTTCCGTGATCGGCACCTCTGCCAGGGTCTTGACCCCAAAACGCAAGGACAAGGCCCCTGCTTTTTGTTCGCCAAAAATATAATATTTTTTGCCCGTGTCCGGCGCCAAAAAATACGCCATATTTTCAATGACACCTAAAATCGGCACCTTGACTTTTTCAAACATCAGGATCCCGCGGGCGGTATCGACGAGAGAAAGGGTGTGGTGTGTCGTGACGATCACTGCCCCGGTCAATTTGATCGACTGGGTGATGGTCAACTGAATGTCCCCCGTACCCGGCGGCATATCAAGTATCAAATAGTCCAGCTCTCCCCAATCCGTTTGAAACAATAACTGCTGGATATAGCGCGTGACAATGGGCCCGCGCATCACCGCCGGAGCGTCCCCCAGTAAAAATCCAAAGGACATCAGTTTAAGCCCCTGGTGTTCGATGGGTGTCAGCAGTTTAAATTCATTGGACTTGACCTTGGCGTCCCGCAACTGAAAAAGCGAGGGCAGCGACGGTCCGTAAATGTCCGCATCCAAAAGCCCTGTCTTAAACCCCCGGCGGGAAAGTTCCCATGCCAAAGCGCAGGCCACCGTGGATTTGCCCACCCCGCCTTTGCAGGAGGAGATGGCAATAATATGTTTAACTTTCGATAATGTAAAGGGATTGGTGCTCATGGACTAATACTACTTTATTTTAGACTGGAAGTCAAAGCCTGGGGAATTTCGTCGGGGAAATCAATGACAATAACGCCCGCATCGCGCAGCATCTGCATTTTAGCCTCAGCCGTGGAATCGCCTGAAGAAATAATGGCGCCGGCATGCCCCATGCGCTTGCCGGCGGGCGCGGTGCGTCCGGCAATGAAAGACACGACAGGTTTGGTGACATGCTTCTTGATATATTCCGCGGCCAATTGCTCATCGCCGCCGCCTATCTCGCCGACCATGACAATGGCACGGGTAGCCGGGTCTTCCTGGAACATTTTAAGGACATCCACAAACCTGGTGCCGATAATAGGGTCTCCGCCGAGGCCCACGCAAGTGGATTGCCCCATATCATTAATGGTCAAATTATAAACCACCTCGTAGGTCAAGGTGCCTGAACGGGAAACGACACCAATGTCCCCGGCCTTATGGATATGCCCCGGCATAATGCCGATTTTAGCCTTGCCCGGAGAGATCAATCCCGGGCAATTGGGCCCGATCAAACGGCACTGACTTTGGCTCAACGCTTTTTTAACTTCCACCATGTCCAAAACCGGAACACCCTCGGTGATGCAGATGATCAAAGGGATTCCGTTCTTAATATCTTCCAGCATGGCGTCTTTGGCAAATTTGGCCGGCACATAAATGACCGCGGCATTGCAGCCGGTCTTGTCCTTGGCTTCTTTGACGGAATTAAAAACAGGGATGCCGTTGACTTCCTGCCCGCCTTTGCCGGGGGTCACGCCACCGACGACCTTGGTGCCGTACTCCAGCATCTGCTTGGCATGAAAAGAACCGTCACGGCCGGTGATGCCCTGGACAATGACCTTTGTATTTTGATCGATAAGTATGGACATATTATTTAGATGCCTTCACAGCCTCGGTAACAGCTTGTCTCATAGACGTAAATGTCGTCAATCCGGCCGAGGTTAAAAGTGCCTTAGCTTCTTTTTCATTGGTCCCGGTCAAACGGATGACCAGGGGCACCGGAATATTAATTTGCTTTAAAGCGGTCAATATCCCGTTGGCGATATCGTCGCAACGGGTAATACCGCCAAAAATATTGATCAAGATGACCTTGATGTCTTTGTTGCGCAAAATGATCTTTAAGGCATTGAGCACTTTTTCAGGATTGGAAGAGCCGCCCACATCTAAAAAGTTGGCCGGCCTGCCGCCGAGCAAGTTGACCGCGTCCATGGTCCCCATGGCCAGGCCTGCGCCATTGACGATGCAGCCGACATTGCCTTCGAGCTTCACAAAACTTAAGCCCTTTTCCTTGGCTTCCAGCTCGTCGCTATCTTCATATTTCATGTCCCGGAGCGCCGCTAATTCCGGATGGCGGTCCATGGCATTGTCATCAAAGATGACCTTGGCATCAGCCGCGATCAAATTGCCTTCGCCGTTGATGACAAAGGGGTTGATTTCCGCCAGGGAGCAGTCTTTTTCAAAAAATAATTTAAGTAATTTCTGCAGGATGGACGTGGAACTTTTTTGCAGGCGTACGTCGCTGAACAACTGGGCTGCCACGGGCGCCCAGCGGGCCTCATCAAGGGTTTTGATCCCCTGCATGTAAAATTTGATGATCCTCTCCGGATGGGTCTTGGCGGTTTCTTCGATTTCAACGCCGCCGTCGGCAGAAGCAATAATGACAACGTCACCTTTGATATTATCTATGGTAACGGCCAAATAATATTCTTTTTTGATATCAATGGCCCGGGCAACCAGAAGCCGCTCCACTGTATAGCCTTTGATATTCAAATTCTTAATGCGGTTAAATTCCGAAACCAGCTCAGCCTCATTGGCAACGACCTTGACCCCGCCGGCCTTGCCGCGGCCCCCGACCAAAACCTGGGCTTTAACAACGACGGGAAACCCTGTCTTGCGGGCGATCTTCAGGGCCTCGTCAGAGGTGACAGCAACATCACCGTCAGCAACCGGGATGCCGTATTCGAGAAATAAATTCCTGGCCTGGTATTCATGGATTTTCATAAGGTGCTTGAATATTAGCACAATTTCCCGCAATTGCGATACAAAAATTGTATTTATGCTAAAATCTTTTCCCCCTGAAAAATCGGTTCCACAGGTTTGGCATCAATCCTTAATCCCCCATCGTGTTCAATATGGATGGTATACAGATAGCCGGGGATAAAAACAACTCCGGGGGCTTCGATTTGGACACTCTTGATACCCGCATTTTGGGCCCTGCCCTCATCAAAGGCAAAACGCCAAAAATCCCTCCAAAACCTGTTTTCAAAACCACTGGCCTTTCCCGGGATTTTATACCCGCCAGGGATCTCGTCAACCTGGGTGATGGGAAATTCCTGGGTCCGGGCACCGTCAAGCATAAACGCCTTCCAGAACAAATAAACGCTCCTGCCGCGAAACCGGTCGCCTGCGGCCACAAATTTGTCCTCGAAACGCACCACCAAAGACTGAAACTGGATCAAGTTTCCGCTGAAGGTAAAGTATTTGGGCGGCAAGGGCCTGCCCGTGGTATCAAACTCGACGAATTTGATAGTGGTATTATTACGGCCGGAGGCCTCGTCATAATTGACCGCCGTAACCAGCACCTGGGCTGCCCGCGATTCCGCCTGAAGGCGCCCCAGCATCTGCTCATAAACATGTTCCTGGTTAAAACGCCAGATCAGCCAAAAGCCAAAAACGATCAAACAAAAAACAAA
>Ga0206818_1041_pt1 | contig 43993 bp, 37 predicted proteins | sample Alteio_BWOrgCont_86_FD_152881 | JGI IMG/M metagenome (GOLD analysis project Ga0206818, IMG submission 152881) | Enriched cells from forest soil in Barre Woods Harvard Forest LTER site, Petersham, Massachusetts, United States -... | ecosystem: Environmental > Terrestrial > Soil > Temperate forest >...
AATCTACTACATTTTCTCCGGCAGCCGTATCCCCATCAACTTCATGGCATGTCTTAATACGGATGCAGTCATTATTATCATCATCAGCCGTAATTGTTTTTTCTCTTCGCTTTCGGCTTTTGAAATACTATGCGCGTCATAAAAAGTATTGAATAGCTGCGCCAGTTGGAAGGAGTAATTGCAGATAGAAGAAGGGTTAAATTCAATAGCTGCATCTTCCAGTATTGCCGGGTATTCCTCTAATGCCAGTATCATCTTTTTTTCCAAAGGAAACAGGGCTGATGTTTGCCGGAAAGATTGAAACAGCGAAGCCGGCGTCAGGGGTATGTTTTCCCTCCTTAGAATAGAGCATATACGCGCATGGGCATACTGTATAAATGTTGCGGTAAACCCATGCAGGTCTATGGATTCCTTAGGGTCGAATACCATTTTCTTTTTCGGGTCCACACGCAGCAGGTAAAATTTTAGCGCGCCAAGCCCTATTGTTTCATACAGCTTTCCTAACTCTTCTTCCGAAAATCCTTCTGTTTTACCCGATTGCTCGGTTTGCTCTTTCGACAGATTTATCATCTCGCTGATCATATCGTCAGCGTCAACAACCGTTCCTTCCCGGCTTTTCATTCTTCCGGTTGGCAATTCCACCATGCCATAAGACAAATGGTAAATGCCATCGGCGCATGGCTCACCCAGTTTTTTCATTATCAGCTTCAGCAGGTGTATGTGGTAGTTCTGCTCGTCGGCTATTACATACACAGATTGGTCCAGGTCGTATTCGTCATACTTCAGCTTTGCGGTTCCCAGGTCTTGCGTCATGTAAACAGAGGTGCCATCGCCGCGCAGCAGCAGCTTCTCATCAAGCCCCTCTTCTTTAAGGTCTATCCATACCGAGCCGTCTTCTTTTTTATAAAGTACACCTTTTTCCAGGCCGCCTTCCACTATCTTTTTACCCAGCAGGTAGGTGTCGCTTTCATAGTACATTTTGTCGAAAGAAACACCCAGCCGTTTATAGGTTTCGTCAAATCCCTTATACACCCAGCCATTCATTCTTTGCCACAGGTCGCGCACATCATGGTCTCCTGCTTCCCATTTGCGCAGCAGGGCTTGCGCTTCCCGCATGATCGGCGCTTCTTTTTCTGCCGCCTTTTCGTGTTTGCCCTGTGTTATCAGTTCCGCTATTTCCTGCTTATATACGTCGTTGAATTTTACATAGTAATCGCCTACCAGGTGGTCGCCCTTTATACCGGTGTTTTCCGGTGTTGCGCCATCAGCATACCGCATCCATGCTACCATTGACTTGCAGATATGGATACCCCGGTCGTTGACTAAGTTTGCCTTTATCACCTCATTGCCGCTAACCTTTAAAATTTCAGATACCGCAGACCCCAGAAAATTATTGCGCAGGTGGCCGAAGTGGATCGGTTTGTTGGTATTTGGAGATGAATATTCTACCATAACGCGCCGGGCCGTTTTTGCTTTCTCTCCATAATGGGTATCTGCGAAATGACCTGTAATAAAAGACACCCAATAAGCATCTCGGACAGACAGGTTCAGAAACCCGCTGACTATTTCGTAGCCCGAGAATAATTCTGTTTTTTCAATGAGGTAATCACCTAACTGTTTACCAATTACATCTGGTTTTTGGCGAAGCAATTTTAAAAAAGGAAATAGCACCACCGTATAATCACCCGTAAACTCCGGTTTTGTCTGGTTTACGGTTATCATGGGAATAGTAATGGCAGCATCAGGATAGAGATGCTTTATAGCATCTGCTGCTTCATGCTTTATGTGGCTGGCAAGCGTCATTTACTGTTATTTAGCGCAAAAATACTTTTAATAACGTGGAAACGGAAATAGTGTTTTGGCAGGCAGTTTTATTTAGCCATGAGGTCATTAATTTGCCTCAATTTAAAGATGTCATTGCATTGTCTTTTCTAAACGCTTTATTGCCAATAGCTTTTGTATTGTCATTCCCTTAACGTTACATTGCTTACTTTTACATAAGATTATAGACAAATAAGCGCAATAGGCTTCTTTTCGTTACCACTTCAGATACCTCAAATAAGTGGCTTTGTAAAAAATTCATCTTTCCGCATTATCTATTTCAATTTTTAGTTCACTTAATTAAATTCAATTGTTTATGACAATGCTGATTTTTTTCATCGTGCTTTGGTATTCTTCCTTGTTTTGCCAAACGTTTTTCCAACACAGGTATGCCGCACATGGCGCCTTTAAAATGAACAGGTTCTGGGAACGGATGTTCTTTATCCTTTCTTACATCACGCAGGGTTCATCTTATATGAGTCCGAGGGCTTATGCTATTATGCACCGTATGCACCATGCTTATACTGATACGGAAAAAGACCCTCACTCGCCATCTTATTCCAAAAACATTTTCGCAATGATGTGGCGTACAAGGAATATTTATACCCGTATATTCAAAGGAACTATGGAAGTAGAACCCCGCTTTCTTAAAAATGTACCCGAATGGCCAGCTTTCGACCGTTGGGCAAATTCAACTGCATCCAGGTTGTTATGGGCGGGTGTATATGTGACCTTCTTTGTACTGTTTGCGTCATCGCCCTGGGTTTATCTTTTACTGCCTGTAGTGCTGGGCATGGGTGCTTTTCATGGCGCTATCATAAACTGGTTTGCGCACAAATACGGTTATAAAAACTTCCGGCTTAAAAACACTTCGGAGAACTTATTCCGTGTTGATTTTCTCATGTTGGGAGAATCTTATCACAATAACCACCACAAGCACCCTTCGTCTGTTAATTTCGGAGTACGCTGGCACGAACTTGACCCCATCTATCCCGTTATCCGGTTTTTGGCATGGCTGCATATTATTAAGATCGTGAAGCCCACGCTTGTTTATTCCAAAGGATAACTTAAACAGCCCATAGTTTCCCCATGCTTTATGTAATTATTAGCATGGGGAAACGCTATGGCAATTTCCTCACTAAAAATTAAAACTTTATGAAAACGATCATCCTGTTATTTCTGTTATTTTCCGTATTTCAAAATACCGGCAATGCTACTGAATGGACGTTGAAGAAAGAAAATAATAACCTGAAAATATATACGGCAACAGTTGCCAATTCAGATTACAAATCTGTAAAGGTGGAATGCACAGTTACCGCAAAATTCACACAGGTTATAGCAGCGCTTTTCGATATAGACCGGCAACATGAATGGGTTTACAATGATAAAGAATCTAAACTGTTGAAACAGGTCAGTGAAAATGAACTGATCTACTATTCCGAAGTCAGCGTACCCTGGCCTTGTACCAACCGCGATTTTATTGCTCATTTAAAAGTAACACAATCTTCGCCCGCAGTGGTCTCTATAGCGTCTCATGCCGAACCGGATTTTTTACCGCAAAAGGACGGTATAGTAAGGGTTAAATCTTCTTCGGCGCAATGGACGCTTACTGCAATTGGCAACAACCAGGTGAAAATTGACTACATTATGCAGTTCGACCCCAGCGGCTCGGTTCCCGCATGGCTCACTAATATGTTCGTTACCAAAGGTCCGTTTGAAACATTTGACAAGTTGCAGTCCCGCATCAATCTACCTGCGTACCAGAATGTACACTATGATTTTATTAAGGATTAAGGGTACTTTTGATTTTTAATATCATATAGACGTCACAAATCTGCATCGGACTATACCTTTGCGGCCTTTAAAACACAACATGGGAAAAACTGCGTATTTGCGCCTCTGCGAGAGGCTTTTCATGCCATTTTTTACGCTCAATTGGTTTCACTTGTAAAGCTTATCGAACACACCAACCAACTCGCCCCAGGAAATGATATGCCCCTGCATTACTTTTTCTAACTCCGCCTTGCTGCTGGTTTTGCTTATGTTGAGTTTGGTGTCGAGCGCGTAAACCTTAAAGTGGTAATGGTGCAGGCCGGAAGGAGGGCACATGCCTTTATATCCCGGTTGTTTCATGCCATTTAATCCTTCATCCGGGTTCCTGAAACCTTCAGGAATATTGCCGCCGTCAACATCTATATTCCATACTACCCAATGGGTAAAGCAACTGTCCACCTGCACACTTTCCATAGCCGGTGGTTTTGTAGCTTTTTTGTGGCTTCCTTTTTTTGTCTTTGTTGTCTTACCAGGTATGGGTTTAGTAACCGTAACCTTTGCGTCAGGGTCATCCACAATAATGGCGAGAGATTTCGCCTCCGGGGGTATATTTGTTATACTTAGCGGTGGGTTTATTTCTTGCCCCAGGCAGGTGTATTTTACGGGTATTGGTCCATTATTCGTAAAAGCGCCGCTGGTGACAATCAGGTTTTTATTGCCTGTAAACGCCTGGAAAAACAGAAAGACAAATAATGCAGAGAGTATGGTTAAAGAGCGCATAATATAGTTTTTATAAAAAGAAGATAAAAACCATACCAGCAATCAACTATTCATGTACCAATAAATTTTCTGCGAATATCCGGGATACGGTAGTTTTCAGATTTTTCCCGATCATTATTATCATTGACTGGTCAAAAGGTATTTTCTCTACCAGCGTAATTTTAGTGCCTATTGCTATGTCTAATTTTTTGAGATACTGCAAAAAAGAAGGGCTGGTATCTTTTACAGCCACTACCCGGCAGCTTTTACCTTCTTCTATTTCGGCCAGCAGTGTTTTGTAGGTTACCGCAGTTTCGCCATTGGCTTTTGGTATGGGGTCTCCATGAGGGTCGTATTGCGGGAATCCCAGAAATTTATCAAGCCGGTCTGCAAGTTCCGGGTGCTGCACATGCTCCATTTGTTCGGCTACATCATGCACTTCTTCCCATCCGTAGCCCAGTTTTTCTAATAAAAAAACTTCCCATAGCCTGTGTTTCCGTACCACCAGCACGGCTATGTTCTTACCTTTTTCCGTAAGTTTTGCCCCCTTGGTTTTTTCATAGAGCAGCAACTTCTTTTCCACCAGTTTTTTGATCATGTCCACCACCGAAGCTGGATTATTATTCAGTGCTTCGGATATGGCAGTAACCGTGATCTTTTTCAGGCCCTGCTTCTCTAAGTGGTAAATAATTTTTAAATAATTTTCTTCCGAAAGTGTTTGCATAATACTGTTAGCTTGGCATAAAGTTATTAAATTATCAGTCACCAGCATAAAATTTGATTAGCCTAATTATTTTTATTTTGTTTGTAATAAACTTTTAGTTACGTTTGTCAAAAATATTAAAATACAATGAGCAGATTTTTTACAATATTTCTTGTTTGTGCTTCTATTGTAAATGTAAAGGCACAACAAAACGATTCATCAAATGCAGCACATCAAAACCGCAACCGTTGGAACTTCCACGCTCAAAACACTGAAGTTGTTCAGGGCAATACAGGATTTCCTGCCCGGTATTCAGGTCCGAATAGCCTGAGCAATAAAGAGCAGGTTCAGGAGACTGTAACTTTGGACTTATACGCTGGTGTGCGGTTATGGCGTGGCGCTGAATTGCATATGGACTTTTTGATGTGGCAGGGCTTTGGGTTGAGCCAAACATTTGGCATTGAAGATTTTCCTAATGGCGATGCCTACAAGGCGGGCACCAAGGTTCCTAATTATTCCATTACTCATTTGTTTATTCGTCAAACAATCGGCTTGGGCGGCGAACAGGAGGATGTGAACGATGACCCACTTAAACTTGCATGCAAACTGGATATTTCGCGACTGACATTCACCATCGGCAGGTTAAGTCCTATGGATATTTGCGATGACAACACATACGCGAAAGACCCGCATACACAGTTTCTGGGTTGGGCTATGATGGGCAACCTTGCGTGGGATTACGGTGAAGACCAAATCGGATTTACTACTGGATTTTCAGTGGAATTACATCAGCCTAAATGGGCTTTGCGCTACGGATTCTTCCAAATGCCGGGAGTCAAGAATGGTTTCACAGCAGACGACCAATATTTAATGTGGCCAAACCGTGGAACAGATGGCCCGTTTTTTCGTTCATGGGCAATGATGATGGAATTTGAGCGTCGTTATATTGTCAAGAGGCACCCGGGGGCAATACGGTTTCTGCCTTGGCTTGATGAGGCTGATTTTGCCAACTACCAGGTGGCAACTGCCCTTCTGCTTGCTAACCCTCCATCCCCAAACATAGGCCAGGGATCTGGAATTACCATCCCATCTGCTGCGCGCTCCTATAGCTATAAATACGGGCTTGGGCTGAATTGGGAACAGGAAGTGTCTAAGAATATCGGTATGTTTTCGCGTCTTGGATGGAATAACGGCCAACTCGAATCGTGGACGTTTACTGATGTTAATTGGACGGCATCGTTAGGTATAAGCATCAAGGGTGAGGCATGGGGGCGGCATGGCGATGTCGTCGGCATTGCTTGCATAGTAAGCGGCGCTTCTAAAGATAATCAAAAATTCCTTGAGGCTGGCGGCACAGATATGTTGGATGGCGATGGCGCTTTGAACTATGACCCGGAGAAAGTTCTTGAAATTTATTATGATTTTCATATTTGGAAAACTATTCACATCACACCAGATTACCAATTTGTTACTAACCCTGCATTCAACCGCGACCGGGGTCCTGTATCAATTTTCGGTGCGAGGCTCCATTGGGAATTTTGAATTACCTGTTTACTCCACTATAAGTATAAAGTGATTGGATTACCAGTTAATTTATAAAGTTAGCCTAAACTAAATAAAATAATTTGCTTAGTAAAATATTATTGTTAAGTTTGTACTGTATATAATAATTCGTATCCATTAATATGGCAGAAGCTGTTGAAATAATAAAGGAAGAAAGAAGTGTAATAAAGGAAGTGCGATGGCATAAAGGGAACGGGAACAAAAGCCTGTCTGAAGTTTTTTCGACGATACACGTACCCAAAAATGGTACTTTCTGGCAAAAACTTTTTGCTTTTGCCGGGCCGGGACTGATGGTTGCAGTTGGCTACATGGACCCCGGCAACTGGGCTACGGATATTGCCGGTGGCGCACAATTCGGTTATACCCTTTTATCCGTCATTCTTATTTCCAACTTTTTTGCCATCATCCTGCAATACCTCGCTTTAAAATTGGGCATAGCTACCGAAAGAGACCTGGCGCAGGCTTGCAGGGATAGCTACCGGCCGGCAGTGAGTTTCAGTTTGTGGGTTTTATGCGAGGTAGCTATTGCCGCCTGCGACCTTGCGGAGGTGATCGGCGCAGCGCTGGCTTTAAACCTGCTATTCCATATTCCGCTCACCTGGGGTGTACTCATTACCGGTTTCGACGTACTGATCATTCTTTTTCTGCAATACAAGGGTTTCCGCATTATAGAGTGTATTGTGGCTGCATTGATCTTTGTTATTCTCGCTTGTTTCGGGTACGAGATACTGGCGTCACATCCCGCTTTTTTGCCGATACTCGGCGGGCTAATACCAAAACAGGAGATCATTTTCAACCCGTCCATGTTATACATAGCCATCGGGATACTTGGCGCAACGGTGATGCCGCACAATCTTTACCTGCATTCCAGCATAGTGCAAACACGCAATTATGACCGGGATGAAAAAGGAAAAAAGATGGCCATTAAGTTTGCTACTATTGACAGCACTGTATCGCTCATGTTTGCCTTTTTCATTAATGCAGCTATCCTCATTCTTGCCGGTTCTGTTTTTCATAATTCAGGGCATAAAGAAGTTGCCGATATTTCAGTTGCCTATAAGTTGCTTGATCCTTTGCTGGGCGTTACGGTAGCGAGTGCGTTCTTTGCTATTGCGTTATTAGCTTCCGGCCAGAACTCCACGCTTACCGGCACATTGGCCGGGCAGATAGTAATGGAGGGCTTTTTGCATATCCGGTTAAAGCCCTGGCTGCGCAGGCTCATAACAAGGGTAGTGGCTATTGTACCAGCTTTTGTAGTTACTTTTATTTATGGAGAGAAAGGAATAGCCAGCCTGTTGGTGTTGAGCCAGGTGATACTGTCCATGCAGTTGAGCTTCGCGGTAATTCCACTCATCCTGTTTACAAACGACCCGAAAAAGATGGGGCAATTTGTAAATAAGCTGCCCACAAAAATCACCGCATGGTCGGTATCCGCCATCATACTTATTTTGAACCTGTACCTGCTTTACGATACCTTATTTCATGGATGATATTGAGCACTCCTGCTTCTGCTGCTCTCCTTTATAGCTACCGTTGGAAACATCTTTATAAAAATGCGGGGTGCGCCGTTAGGTGCTAACTCTTTGTAGCAAAATAAACCAAAAACCATGTGATGCGCCGTAGGTGCTGACCACTATCGCGAGTTTGGTTAGCCCCGCAGTTGCGGGACATAAACCCATATTTATGCCGTTTGCTACAAAGAGTTAGCCCCTTTGGGGCTATAGACCATAAAGGAAAACAGTGAAGAACATTTCCGCATTGAAAATAGAATTACCTTTACGATTACATTAGCAATTTATTGAGAACTATAAGAATACCGCAATTTTTGAGCAATAAACTTCTAATCGGAGTACACATGAAAAAAATATTTTGTCTTATTGTTATCATTATTTTAGCAATAAATGGTTATTCCCAAACAGATGAAATAGACGACTATACCAAGGATATACAACTTAACCCTTTCAGCGCTGAGGCTTATTATCACAGGGGAAATGCAAAATACAAGGCACATGATACTGTTGGCGCAATATCAGACTATACAATGGCAATAGATATTGATTCTACTTTAAAAAAAGCTTATTATAACAGGGCAAATGTACAATATGAACTCAGAAAATATGCAAGCGCAATCGCTGATTATACAAGTGCGATAAATCTGGATAAAAACTATGCAAAGGCCTTTTATAGCAGAGGTGATGCAAAATTTGAGTTGAAGAAATATGCCGGCGCTATAAAAGATTACACAAAGGCAAATAATATTGATAGTACCTATATTCTTCCGTATTTCAAGATTGGAATAGCTAAATATAACCTTAACGATATTAACGGAGCCATAAAAGATTATACCCAAGCATTGATAAAAGAACCTCACAATGCAGAAATATATTATAACAGGGGTGAAGCAAAATTTGCAATTAAAGATTATTCTTCCGCCCTGACTGATTTCAACATGGCAATAAAGCTGCGGACAACTGACGCCCGCATGTATAATAGCCGTGGCAATGCCGAAAATAAACTTAATGACCATAAAAATGCAATAGCTGACTACACAACTGCAATCACTATTGATTCTGATTATGCTCTTGCTTATTATAACAGGGCAATTGTAGAATATTCAGTAGCGGACTATGCCCCTGCAATGACTGATTACTCAAAAGCCATAAAAATAGATTCCGGATATACAGCAGCGTATATAGGCAGAGGTATAACAAAAGTATCACTGCACAACTATACCGGCGCTGTCAGTGACTATAATAAGGCAATAGAAAAAGATGAGAAAAACGGTATCGCATATTATCAACGGGCGGAAGCGCTCTACCTGTTGAAAGATTATAAAAAAGCTATTGAAGATTACGGCAAAGCTATTGACATAAATCCTGGTGACGCAACAATTTATTTCGGTCGTGGGAATGCCGCTCATGCAATTGGAAACGAAAGTTCAGCGATAAGCGATTATTCAAAAGCAATAGGAATAAATCCTGGTTTTACCCTTGCATATGTGAACAGGGGTATAGCAAATGCCGCATTGAAGAAGTATGGTATTGCAATAAACGATTACAATAAGGCAATCGCAACTGACGCCCGGAACGCACAAGCCTGTTATTACCGGGGAATTGCAAAAGATAAACTTCAAAACATTAATGGAGCAATAAACGATGAGAATAAAGCAATAGCTATTAAGCCCGATTATGCAGATGCGTATTATAGCAGGGGAACAATGAAAAGTGAATTAAAAGATGACAGTGGTGCAGTAGAAGACTATAATAAGGTGATAGCGATAAACCCGGATAATGCTATCGCATTTTATAGCAGGGGCGTATCAAAAGTAAAATTACACAACGATACAGGGGCAATGAGTGATGAAAACAAAGCCATTTTGCTTGACCCTGGCTTTGCAGACGCCTATTACAACCGGGGGGTAATAAAAAGCAACTTTCAGCAAGACAGCAGCGCTATAAACGACTATGATAAAGCAATAGCGCTTAACCCGGCATTTATGGCTGCCTATTATAACAGGGCTGTCTCAAAAAATAAAATACAGGACCACAGCGGAGCAATGGCTGATTATACTGCCGTCATAAAAATTGATAGTGGCGCTGTAGAGGCATATTACTACCGGGGAATAGAAAGAGAAATGCTTAAAGACGATAGCGGCGCGGTTAAGGATTATAATAAGGCTATTGAACTTAGCCCCGGTTACGCGGAAGCATATATGAGAAGAGGTATCGCGGAGGATGACCTCCAGAATGATAGCGGGGCAATAGCTGACTATACAAGAGTAATAGAAATGAAACCGGATACACTGGCCTATTACAGCAGAGGTATAGCAAAGATAAAACTCGGAAATTATGAAGGAGCTATCACGGATTTTACTGATGCTATTGAAATCAACCCATTGTATTCACAGCCATACACCTTCAGAGGCGTATCCCTGATATTGACAGGTGATAAAAAAAAGGGCTGCATTGACTTGAAAAAAGCAAGAAAATTAGGTGATAAAAGGGCTGATAAATATATAAAGGACGCCTGCAGATAACTTTACTGATGCAAGAAGTGAGTAAAGATGTCAAAATAAATCCTACAATTTGATTGTTCTTTTCCATTTCTGCTTCGTTGCAAAAGTCTTTAAATAGCTTGCTATTCGCAGATTTTGCGCCTCGCATAAAAGAAAAATAACTTTTCAACTTCGTAGGATTTATTTTGACATCTTCACTAAGCCTCTATAAATCGGAACATCCTGGAAAGATAATACGTCCGGGATGTTCCGCTATTTAATCTTATTTCAATTCTACTTGTCCGCCACCTATACGATAACCGCCATTATATATGGTAATCGTATAGTCCCCTTTTTCATAATTACCTTCCTGTTTCCATTCTACGCTTATATCTTTCACAGGCTGGTTGGTGACAAGGGGTATTTCTTTAAGCACACTGTAATCCATCTGGCTACCATTACTAATTGTCATGGATCCTGATCCTTCTGCCGTGTTAGATAGTAATTTACCTGCCGGATCTTTAATAACCAGATACAGTTTTTTAGTGCCATTTTCAGCCACTCTATTCTCGTCAATATCAAAATCCACCTTCAGTTCATCAGCCCTGCGCGCACGTTTTGTATCTTTTTCTTTTGTTCCATGATGCTTCAGGTGTATGGCTGTAAGCCTGATATTGGAAGCATGTAATACGGAACCAAGCGCTAAAACTTTATTGTATTTTGCAATAAGGGAATCCCTTTGACGCAGCAGATCGTTTTTGTCATTTTCAAGCAACCCAAGTTGTTGTTCGTATGTTTTTGATTTTTCATTAAGATCGTCTTTTAATGAAGCAATGAGTTTTTTGTCGGTTTTTAATTCACTTGCAAGTTTCTTATTTGTTTTTTCCAGGTGGCCATTTATACTTTTTAATTTTTCTATTGCCTTGTCTTTTTGCATTATCTGGCTATCCAGCATCGCACTTTTTGATGCGTACTCATCTATAAGCGCATGGACAGCGTTATTTTGCGCTTGTATTGTGTCTTGAGCAGCGGCAAGAGAGTCTTTTGTGCTTTGGCCTTTTGCCTGCGAAGCGGGGTTATTTCCATTACAGGAAATAAGCGCGTTTGTTAAAAATAAAAAAGCCGGCGTGTATATAAAAACAACGCGCAATCTTTTATTTACAATATTGTCGCAGAATCTGCCGACAGAAGCTAAAACTATTTTCCTGGTCATAACTATATGATATTTGTGTGGTGAATTAATATGTTCACAAAAATCGCGCCATCGACTAATGCATTAAAGCTCGTATTATGCCTTTCTTTTCTGCGCATCTATATCCACTTCCATTATCTGATAATGTGCATCAAAATTAGCGTTTTTATGTATCCCAACAAACAAACTTTTTAGGTAGCGTGCGTCTTTATGTGCGGAATATTTTAACCAATAAAGGTTCTTTTGGTTTCCCGCCAAAAAGGTTTTTTTTCGTTGGAGTATAATAGAATACCATTGTTATGGAAACACTAAAACACTGTTCTTTTGTTTTCCAGAACGGATATGTATTTCATTTGGCATAATTATTGCCGGATAATAAAGAAGCAGAAAAGAATATTAACATTTCAATGATTAAATTTATTTCTTACAAGATTTAAAACCTGTAATTTTACTCGCAAATTAGTGACGATGACAAAAAAATATTCACCATATTGCGCAGTTATTTTTCTTTTTTTTCAAGGCGAAAAAACTGCGAATAGTGAGCTATTTATCCCGATAGCTATCGGGATTCAACGAAGAAAAAAATAAAAAAGAACAAGTAAGATGATGAATATTTTTTTGTTATCGTCACCAATGGCTAAAAGGAAAAGTATAGCATGTTGCCTACTTGCGCTGTTGCTTGTTTTTTGCAGCAACAATCTCCCTTACGATGTATATACATCCTTTGGCAATAGCCATTTTTCCGGCCATTCCATATCGCTTAAAACGCACCTCAATACTTCATTGCACCCTGCGCTGTCGCTGCATAAGTCGTCTGTAAAGAGAGACCACATCAGGGTCAGGTATATGGGTGGGGAGTGCGGATATAATGCCCCGGTTTCCTTTATTACTGTAACCGCCTTTTTATTTCCTGAAAAAGCAGCCAGCATCAGGTATTTTTCTTTTGTTTCTTCCAGTTGCCATTTTTCATTTTCGTTGAGAGGGCCTCCGCCTGTTGCTATTGTTTAGTTTAGAATACCTTGCCTATCAGCTTATTTTACCAAATGTTCCTGATTGCAAACATTTGTTGTGCGCTGTATTAATAATGACGTTTCATTAAAACTAACTATTATGAAAAAGATAGTATTCGCCTTACTGGTATTGTGTTTTTCCATGCGGGCTTTTGCCGCAGAAACGGATAGCCTGATCTCCGAAAAAAGCGTCAGGGAAAAAATACTGAAAGATATCCAGTTAAACCTTGATTTGCAAAACAAAGTCATTGACTCTACAATTGTGAAGCTGGATGGCCGCGTAGGTAAGCTGGACAGCGTGATAAAACTGACCGGCAACCCCCGTGAGCGCATTGATAAGCTGGTGGAACGGGTGCAGGTACTGGAAGAAAAACAAAAGGCCATAGAGCAAAACGAAATAAACGTTTACGAAGCCAACTACCAATCGGCAATGATAAACCTGGTGTCTATGGACCGGGAGATAAAACCATTGATACTGTTCCATACCACTAAAGATTTCTTCAATGCGCTTACGGAAACCAGCAACCCTGTGAACTATGCGGGCTTTAGCAAGGGGTTTGATAAGTTTAAGGTGTATGTGGAGAAAACAAAGGATAACAGCGCTACGCTGAAAACCGTCAGCGAGATCATTGCCTCTACCGGTAACATTTCTTTTGGCGTTCCTATTGTAGGCGCGTATTCGCAACTGTTGTTTTCGGGTATGGCGGAATATGTGAACTCCATAGGCCATAAAAGAAGGGAACTGAAAGCGGAAGCGGAGACCATGTTTGCCGTTACCACTGCGCTAAGCCAGTTTTCTACGGATAAGAACCTGATAGAAAATGAATGGGATGGCATAACGCAATCGCTGGAAGAAATGCAGAGCTATTATGATACCGTTATGGAACAGAACCTGCGGATGCTGGGTATGGAAAGATGCGATGTGAATAATGGCTTCACGCGCCAGAGCGATGCCAGCAAGCGCTACGCATACCTGACCATGCTGCGGCAAAAAGCGGGCGACTATGTGCTGGAAATGAAGAAAAAGGACCCCAAAGACTGGAAGGAAAATATCTATTACCAGTTGATGGACGTGCAGTCGCTGAAGGTGAAGTATGGCGATATAACTTACCGCATCACGCACCACATTAATAAATACAATGTGCTTATTGCCAAATATAAAAATAATAAACAAATAGGCGACCATGTCGCGAAACTGGATGAAAAACTATCCGAGTTGAAATCCACATTCGACGACACCTTCGAGCCGGTGCAATATGTTCATGCCGCTACACAGATGTACAAGGTATTGTAGCCAACCTGGAAATTATTGTCTTGCAACGGGCGATATTATGCCTTGTTGCAGGATAAATAAATCCCATTATTGAACACATCATTGGTATGCAGCACAGCCTGTATGCAGGTGTATTATACATCTTGCTCCCGGCTTTCAAAAAAACAATCTTAATTCATTTCAAAAACAATCAACAAAAAATCATGAATAACCAGATAAATCTCACCCAAAAACAATGCGCCCCAACCCGGCCATTGCACAAGAAGTACCAAACCGGTATTTTCATTGCCATTGCTTGCTTATTTATTACCGCAATGGACGCTTGTAAAAGCAATAATACTCCATCACAGCCGTTTGCACAGAATGCTGATACCTCTGCCATTATCCGCGATAGCCTTCAATCGCAATACAATGCCGCCCGTTTGCAAATTGATGGATTGGCTACAAGGAACTCGGCATTGGATAGCGAGATACGGCTAAAGGATGCACAGATATTGCAGCTAAAAGGTAAGCTGAACCGTGAAATTAAAAACAATAAAGCGCTTGCCGCAGCGCTCAAAAAAGATAAAAAATTTATAGCCTCGCTTAAAGATGAACTTAGCGACAAAGGGAGGTCATTTGCAGAACGGATCGGCCTGCTGGAAACCGACAAGGACAACCTTTCCCGTGAGCGCGATTCTTTATTGGCGAGGTATGACCGGCTTAAAGAACTTGGCTCTGTGTTACACGCCTCCAATATCCGGCTGGCTGCGCTGCACCTGAAACACCACGGCAGGAGAGAAAAAAAGACCGCCCGCGCCCGCAAGGTGGATGTATTGCGGGTTTATTTTGACATAGATGAGAACAGGATAGCGGAAGACGGCACTAAAAAACTGTATCTCGCCATTAAAGACCCGGATGGGCATCTACTTACCAATGTTTCCGGGTCGGGAGTTACCAACTTTACTACCGGCGAACCTTTGCAATACAGTGTTTTGAAACAAATACCGCTGAAGCAAGACGAGCCGGTAAAGGATATAACTGTTGACTGGAAGCAGGACAGCGATTATGAAAAAGGCCTGTACAGCATAGTCATTTATAATGGTGGCTATAAGATTGGCGGAGGGGATGTAATGCTTAATTAAGTGAGTTTTGTATTTGTTTGAATTGGCAATAAACGTGTTAAATAAATAAACCCGAAGGGTTGATATTATTGTAGCAGAAGGGTAAGAAAATGCTTTAAACCCTGAAAGGGTGGCATATTTTTTGTCACATAAACGAATCATACCACCCTTTCAGGGTTTGACAATGATTTGGAACATTACTCTATAATAATATCAACCCTTCGGGTTTTTAATTAATTTTAAAGCATGGCAGACGACAACAGCCAGAAATGGTACAGGCTTATTTTCGGGAAAATTTTTAATGAAAAGGTACGCTCCAATATTTTACAGGCATTGCCCTATTGGATCGCCTCGCTGCTCACCGGGCTTTTAGCCGTATTATACACCAGGCTGTTTGCATGGGCCGAAACTTTATCCTTATCCATTATTAGCGCACATAGCTGGGCGTTGTTTATTTTAAGCCCGGTATGTTTTGCGCTTGCATGGTACGTTGTGAAGCGGTTTGATGATAAAGCAGGTGGCAGCGGCATACCCCAGGTAATGGCTGCAATAGATCTTGCCAGCCCGAAATACAACTACCTTGTGGATAAATTCCTCAGCCTTAAAACAATTGTGGTAAAGGTATGCTCTACGCTGCTGATGGTAATGGGCGGAGGCGCTATAGGCAGGGAAGGCCCTACTGTGCAGATAGCCGGGAGTGTGTTCAGGAAAGTGAACCAGTTGCTGCCGGCTTCGTGGCCTAAAATTTCTAAAAAGAACATGATCATGACCGGCGCTGCGGCAGGCCTTGCCGCCGCTTTCAATACGCCGCTGGGCGGTATTGTTTTTGCCGTTGAAGAGCTTGCCAAAACCCACATCAATTATTTCAAGACCGCTCTTTTCACCGCAGTTATTATTGCCGGGCTTACCGCACAGGGGTTGTTAGGCCCCTACCTGTATCTCGGTTATCCCGACATAAGCAACGCATCAGGGTACCTTATTTTTTTCGTTGTGCTTGTAGCCTGTATTTCGGGTTTTATGGGCAGCATAATGAGCGTTATCATTCTGAAGGTACTCAATTGGAAACGGTCTTTGACGCAAAAAAAATACCAGTTGCTGTATGTGTTAGGGTGTGCATTGCTTATCGCCTGCATCGCTTATTTTTTTGGTTTTGGTATTTTGGGTTCCGGCAAGGCGCAGATGTCGCGGGTGTTGTTTACTAATGATAAGCACGTAGGGTGGGGGTTGCCTTTTTTTCGTATGATCGGCACTATTGCCGCATTCACAACAGGGGCTGCGGGTGGGGTATTCGCTCCTTCATTAGGCGCCGGTGCTACCATTGGCGCGCTCATTGCCGAACTGTTTAAGTTCTCCACCGCTAATGCCAATATCTTGATCCTCTCCGGCATGGTGGCTTTCCTTACGGGGGTTACCCGGTCGCCGTTTACATCGGCCATTCTGGTGCTGGAAATGACCGACCGGCACAGCATTGTTTTTCACCTGATGATGGCAGCCCTGGTTGCAAATTTATTCGCCAGCCTGGTTGACAAACATTCCCTCTACGACCACCTGAAAGACCGGTATCTGAAAGAAGCCTACGAAGAGGATATTGCCAACAAAGAGAAAGCCGCAGCCGGGTAAAAAATGGAGTAAATCCCGCAATTGCGGGACTGCGCACAATCTTTTTAATAAATGACAGTAATCGCGTAAGGCACGTATCTCATTCGACCTCACCTCTCCTTCGGAGAGGCCGGGAGAGGCCAACTCGCTCAATTCCAGTTCCTGATTTTCAGCCTGCTGAAAAATTCCGTTTCTTCTATCTCCTTCACCGCACCCGGCGCCAGGCTGCCCAGTTCCAAATCTTCGATAGATACCCGTATCAACCGCTTGCAGGGGTGGTTTATCGCCGAAACCATTTTGCGTACCTGGTGGTATTTTCCTTCATTCAGCGTTATGGACAGCCACGTATGCGCTACGTAGTCCCTTAGCTCTAATTGGTGTTGGGGTAAATTAACAGGCTGTGCAATAATATCTATTTCGCACGGCGGGGTCACATAGTCTATGCCGCCCTTTATGCGGATGGTGACGCCGTTTCTCAGTTGTCCCAGGCTATCGGCGCTCACTATATTTCTCACCCTTACGAGGTAGGTTCTTTTGTGCGCTGTTTCGCCCTGGAACAATAGCTTGGTTACTTTTTTATTCGTGGTCAGTATCAGCAGCCCTTCCGACTGGTTATCCAACCTGCCGATAGCATGTATGCCCTCCGGGAAATCATAATCCAGGTCGCCCAGCAGCCCCACATTATCCGGGCTTATAAACTGCGAGACCATATTGTATGGCTTATTGATAATAAAATAGCGGTGCGGTGTTTCGGGCATACGCTGCGAAGGTAAATGGTTTTAATGGTTAATGATTAATGGTTAATGGGAGAAAATATTTTTTACTTTGAATTGAGGAAGTATGTATCTTTGGTGCTAAGGTTTGCCTATGAAAAGGATATTGCTCTACTTAACAATTACCATTTTATCTTTCACCTTTTATAACGCCTCTGCAACACACCTTGCAGGTCAGGATTTTACTTATAAGCTTGTTGATAGCGTTGATGGCGTGTATCATTATCTTGTCAGTCTTAGTATTTATCAAGACTGCCTGAATGGTCAGCCAGGTCAAATTATTTTGGATAATCCTGCCTACTTGGCCATATATAATGGATTAGGGAGTTTGATTAGTTCGGATAGTGTTTATTATTCATACTCTGATACAATGACAATATCTGCTATTAGTCCATGCAGTAGCGCATCAGTGAGTGTATGTAGTTGGAAGAAAACGTTCACTAAAGATTATTATTTAACAACTTCAGCTTCCGGCTATATTATTGTTTATCAACGTTGCTGCCTCAATTTTCCTATAAATTTAGTTGATCCCGGAGATCATGGTATGACTGCTACATGCAGTATCCCACCATACGGTATTACTTTGTATAATAACAGTGCAGTTTTCACTAATTATCCTCCGTTTATTATTGGGATTGACGAGCCAATTGCATTTGATTTTTCTGCGACAGATGCTGACGGCGATTCACTTAGTTATGAATTGTGTAGCGCTTATGATTATTCTGGAAGTTATATGGACATTAAACCTTATCCTCCTTCTCCACCTCCATTTGTCCCCTTAACCTATATCCCAGGGTTATCTTATAGCAATCCTATGAATTGCTCTGTACCAATATCAATAGACCCAGCGACCGGGTTGCTTATAGGCACCCCAAATGTCACAGGAACTTACTTGCTTTCGGTTTGCTGCAATGAATGGCGTAGTGGAGTATTGATTAACACAGTTCAAAGGGAATTTGAATTTACCGTTGCAACCTGTCCGCTGGGTGTTCCAATCCTTTCAAAAGGAGAAAAACTTGGAGTTTACCCAAATCCCACTGCGACAGAACTAACCATTACCTGCTCCGATAAACTCACCAGCATAGCTATAACCAACCTCTTGGGGCAGGCAGTATATAGCAACCATTACAACAACTCCCCCCAGGCACAGGTGGATGTATCCAACCTGCCTTCGGGCATCTATTTTGTTAAAGTAAATGGTACAGATGTAAGGGAGTTTGTGAAGGAGTAGGGTGGGTCTAAACCGCTTCCAGCAAAAGATTAGCGTCAACATGCAATTCATGATGAACAGCTTTTAGAAACAAAACATCCGGTTTTTGCTTGCCACTCATTATCAATGACAATTTGGTATCGCTGACATGGAGTTTTTTAGCAAGTTCCGTTTGCTTTAGTCCCTGCTCATACATCTTCATTTCTATCAGCCCCGCAAAGGTGGAGGGTAGTTCTATAATGTATTTCTTTTGCTCGTAGGCCTGGGCAAGCAGCGCAAGCCTGCGTATCTCGGCAAGTTCATCTTTGGTTACGTTCTTACTTCCTTTAGCCATCAGTTCATCAATCTTAGCCATCACCGTATCATACTCTGGCTCTGACGAAATAGCGCTGTTCCTTTTGTTTTTTCTACTGCCGGATACAGGTAGCTCTATTTTTTTGATTGTGTTTTTAACGCTTTTTGTTTTCATAAGTTTAAATATTTGAAACGTCCTTTAATTTATCGTAATCAGCGTGCCAACCAACAAAACGAATATACAATGTACGAACATCAAAAAAGATCATTGCAATAATTCTGAAGTTTCCACCCCCAACATTAAATACAAACCTGTCATTACCAATACTGTCAACAGAGTTGCTAAACAAACTTTTGATCTCATGGAAATTGCTCCAATCAGCTTTCAGAGCCAATCTGTGCCAGTTATTCAAAACATCAACAGCTTGCGGGTTTTTGTCAATAAAAGTCCTTATTTTAGCATAGCTGATAACTACCATTATTAGTTCTTTTAAAAACCAAAGATACTATATTTTAGATTGTCTAAAAACTTTTAGATTACCTAAACAGGAAAAAGATATAGCCCCTCATTTTTTCTTGTTTTGTATTCTCAACCAACTACACTATATTTGCAGTCCGAAAAAAAATTTTATTGTTTAACGCAAAATAATTTCTATTATTTATGTCGGTAAAGATTCGTCTCCAGAGACATGGGTCCAAGAAGCGCCCATTCTACTTCATCGTTGTGGCCAGCACTACCGCTCCCCGCGATGGTAAATTTATTGAAAAATTAGGTACCTACAATCCGTTGACGGTACCGGCAACTGTTCGCATCAGCCGCGAACGTTCTCTCCATTGGCTCGAAAAAGGCGCGCAGCCTACCAATACCTGCCGCCGGATCCTTTCGTTCAAAGGTGTGTTGTTCCTCAAGCACCTGATGCGTGGCGTCACGCTTGGCTTGTTTGATGAAGCTACGGCTATGGAAAAGTTTGAAAAGTGGAACGGCGAACATGAAGAACTGGTAGCCCGCCGCGAAGAAACGCACCGTAAGCACAAAAGCGATAAACGCCACGAAACCATGCGCGAGTCGGTGCGTAAGGTAGAAGAGAAAAACATAGCTCGTGCGCAGGTGGCAGAAGCCCAGGCCGAAGTTGACGCCGAAGGAGCAGAAAACACAGAAAGCGCAGCAGTTGAGGGTTAATAATTAGTATGACATAGATTATATTAAAGGATGCCCCAAAAACGGCATCCTTTTTTCATTAGTATTTTCAGAACTGCTTACTCCTCGCAGTTTATAATGTGATGTTTTTGTTGAAAAAAATAATGAAGTTGAATTTCCTTGATGGCGCAATTCCCCCTTGCCGCGTGGCTTTTGTGGGTATGCGAAGGGGGATAGGGGGATGTTTTAGTCTATTTGCAAATAGGAAAACCCCTTACACTTTTCGCTAAAAAAGATATGCAGATAAGTGGATAAGTTTTGAGAATGAGAATAAATAATCTTTCTAATTTCACTACATACACAGACTATATGAAAGTATTGATTATAATGGGGTCGCAGACCGATGAAAACGTAATGCAGGAATGCAGCAAATGGCTCACCTGGTTCCACATAGAAAACGACATGGTGGTAGCCTCCGCGCACCGCAACCCGGATAAAGTAAGAGACCTGATGGTAAACGCCCAAAGCAACGGATACGGCGTAGTTATCGCCGCCGCAGGCATGGCTGCGGCACTGCCGGGTGTTTGCTCCGCATACACATCGCTGCCGGTGCTTGGCGTGCCGCTCGATGGCGGCCTTCCCGGCGGCATTGATGCATTGTATAGCATCGTACAAATGCCCGCAGGATTGCCCGTAGGCACATTGGCAGTTGGCAAAGCCGGAGCGCGCAATGCCGCAGCATTGGCCGCACGGATACTGGCATTATCCAATAAAGAAATAGCCGGAAGATTAGCAGAGTTTAAAGCAAATGATTACCGGATATAGTAAGGTTTCTCCCCGCCACTGCGGGGCAGAGGCGCTAAGTGTATAACCAAGACAATATAATTGAAAATTAAGTGCGCAAAACAGGTAAACACAAATGGAATAAACCATGTATCAGAATTATGGGTTTTAGCGGCCTTAATTTAGATACACCACACATTACTTAATTAGAGTTTGCGGCTTTGCGTCTCTGCGAGAAACTTTTAATTAGGTTGTTGAAAAGATAACACGAGGTTAATACCAGTTTTGGCACACACTTTGTACATTTAACTTAATCACTAAAACGAAAACTTTGACAGAAGCGATCATTAACCTGGAGACAGTAAACCCGATAGAGTTTTTCGGGATCAATAACAGTAAATTCGAAATTCTTAAACGCAAATTCCCCCTGCTGAAACTGTTGTCGCGGGGGTCGCAGATAAAAATATCAGGCCAGCCCGATGAAGTGAGCGCGGCGCAGGCCAAGATAGGCCAGGTGATACAATACCTGGAACGTAACGGCCACCTGTCAGAAAATTATTTCTCCAAAATACTCGGCGACGACGAGCAGGGCGATACCGGCGCAGAAGACCCCGCCAACAACGATATACTTGTTTTCGGCCCCAACGGAAGGGTAGTACGCGCCAAGACGCAGAACCAGAAGCTGATGGCGCAGGCGTCGGAGAAAAACGATATTATCTTTGCCATAGGCCCGGCGGGAACAGGTAAAACCTACACGGCAGTAGCCCTTGCCGTGCGCGCCCTCAAAAACAAGGCGGTACGCAAAATAATACTTACCCGCCCGGCGGTAGAAGCAGGCGAAAGCCTCGGTTTCCTGCCCGGCGACCTTAAAGAAAAAATAGACCCCTATCTTAGGCCGCTTTACGACGCCCTTGATGATATGATACCCAGCGATAAGCTGAACTATTATATGGCAAATCGCATAATAGAGATAGCCCCCCTCGCCTACATGCGTGGGCGTACTTTAGACAATGCCTTCATCATTCTTGATGAAGCCCAAAACTCTACCGACCTGCAATTGAAAATGTTCCTTACCCGTATTGGCTCGTCGGCAAAGGCCATCATCACCGGCGATCTCACGCAAATAGACCTTCCCAAAAACCAGAAGTCGGGATTGATAAAAGCCACGCGCATACTGAAAGACATAGACGGCATAGCCCAGATAATGCTCGATGAAGCAGACGTAGTACGCCACAGGCTCGTAAAACAAATCATCCGCGCCTACGACAAAGACCAGGCAAGGGAAGAAGAGCTGGAAGAGAAAAGAAGACCAAATATAATGTCTTAATTGCAGAATGGCTCAATTAATGCAGTAATGCGGTAATGCGGTAATACGGTAATACGGTAATGCGGTAATACGGTAATACGGTAATGCGGTAATGTGAAAATTTACAGAACGAGTATAGTAATGACAATAATATAAATGGCTCAATGAATATTACTTCATTGAGCCATTGAGAAATTCAGTCATTGAGCCATTAATATTAAGGGCATTGAGCCATTCAGCTATTGAGCCATTAATTTTCACATTGTCGCATTATTTCCACATTACCGCATTAATTTTCACATTTTCACATTCCCCACATTTTCACATTGAATTACCAGCTTCCCCCCGCCCCGCCGCCACCGGTGCTGCCGCCGCCGAAACCGCCGAAACCACCGCTATCTCCGCCACCCCAGCCGCCGCCATCGCGGTCTCCGCCGCCAAAGCCGCCGCCTAAGAGGTTGCCCAGTATCATGCCGGTGGCAAAATTACCAAAGCCGCCGCCGCTCATATAGTTGCCTCCTCCTCCGCCACCACCCCTGAACATACGGATAATGAAAACGAGAAAAACAACGAGTATAATAATTGCGGTAAAGGGTATGTGGTGACCGCCTTTGGGCAAGCCATCAGCAGAATATTCTCCCTTTGTAACAGCGATAATGGCAGTGGATGCGTCAGACAGGCCCTGGTAGTATTGTCCCTGCTTGAAGGCAGGCTCTAATTCATTCCTGAAAATAAGCCCCGATTTTGCATCCGTAAGCACGCCTTCCAGCCCCTTACCCACTGTTATCCAGCCTTTACGGTCATCCTGCGATACAAGCAGCAAAACGCCATTGTTCTTGCCCGTTTGCCCCAGCCCCCAGCGGTTAAAAACCTCTACCGAATATTCTTCCACATCGTGGCCGCCGAGGTCTTTTATGGTTACAACCGTTATCTGGGTTGATGTAGCCCTTGCAAATTCAACCAACTTACTTTCCAATTGCGCCACCTCATCGCCACTCATCAAATGGGCAAAGTCATTCACCAACCGTGGCGGGTTAGGCTTATCGGGATATATCTTATCATCGGCAAAGGCATGTATCCCCGCGAACAGGAGTAAAAATAATACTGCAAAATGGCGCATCCTGTTACTTATATGATAGATCATTTCCCAAAAACTATTTCGTCAGGCAATTCATTTTTCTTTATCGAAGGATCGTGCGGAAAGTGTGCCGCCAGCGCGGTTCCAAGTTCGTGGATGCAGTTACTGATACCTTCTGCCACTTGTTTCTTCTTCAGGTGGCCGGTAAGCTGTTCGGCGGCTTTCTTCCAGAACTCCGCCCCGCCCGCTTTTTCGTAGATCGCTATATCTCCATACAATGCAAACTGCCTGTCTGTAAGCGCCACGTAAATGATGATCGCGTTCCGGGCTTCGGTTTTGTGCATGGCAAGGTTGGCAAATATTTCCTGCGCGCGGTGCAGTGCGTCCATGTATTCGCAATGATGCTCCATGAACACACGTATCTCGCCGCTGGTTTTGCTTTCCGCTTCCTTGATGGCCGCAACTATCTTATGCTGCGCGGCTTCATCAAGCATCGGCCTCTTCGGGAACAATGAGAACATACTTTAGTTTTTAAATGCGTCCGGTGCAATTTTAGGCGCTTTCTGCGCGTCTGCGTCTGCCTGGAACGATGGCCTTTCTTTAAAATGAAACATACTGGCAAAGATCACCGCAGGAAAATTAGATACCGCTATGTTATAATTCTTTACAGATTCGTTATAGGCGTCACGCGAAACCTTTATCCGGTTTTCGGTGCCTTCCAATTGGTCCTGTAGTTGTTTAAAACTTTCATTGGCTTTCAGTTGCGGATAGTTTTCAGAAACCACCATCAAACGCCCCAATGCCTGGCTAAGTTGTCCCTGCGAGGCCTGGAACTGTTGCAGTTTTTCCGGGGTAAGTGTGGATGCGTCCACTTTTATCTGTGTTGCAGAAGCCCTTGCCTGGATTACTGAGGTAAGTGTATTTTGTTCAAAATTTGCCACACCCTTTACTACCGATACAAGGTTGGGTATCAGGTCAGACCGGCGCTGGTAGCTGCTCTGCACATCAGCCCATTTCTGGTCCACCTCTTTGCTGGCCATATTCATGCTGTTATAATTGCTGACACCACAGCCGCCTAATAATAATACAAGTAACAAAATAACGCCTAAGGCGATAAGAAATCCTTTCATTGGTTTAAATTTTCGCCAAAAGTAAGCTATGAAAGTTGAAATTTATATTAATAGTCGGCGAGCGGTATTAAAATATCGGTAATTATCGGGTTTGGTAATGTGAAAATCAGGAAAAGAGGAATGTGAAAATATGGAAATGTGGGAATGTGAAAATAGGGTAATGTGAAAATATGGAAATGTGGAAATGTGAAAATTGAAGCGAGAGGGTAGAAACCCAGAGTTATTTTGTCAGCGTTCCTTTTACGAGAGTCGCCCTGAAAGGGATAAATATGTTAGCGATGGGTGTAGCCCATCTATCAGGCAGTCAGCACGGGTGTTTCGTTTATTATGTTATCATACCTTTTACGAGAGTCGCCCTGAAAGGGATAAATATGTTAGCGATGGGTGTAGCCCATCGCTATATGTGGCAATACAATACCCTTATTTATGAATCAAATCCTTTGCAGAACGTCTGATCCTTCTTGCCTGTTTATTTTTTATGGGCAAACTTATCTTTTTACTGCCCTTCATTATATAAGCATCAGTAACATTGTGCCTGCTCATAAGCAGCATATCGGCAGGCGTAAATTCAAATTTAATCATCCAATTATACCCAAACAAATCGCCATAGTTTTCCATATAAGGAGGTGTAATTTTATTTGGTGATTTTGTAATTGGAGGTACTACAAATCTCGGCTTTATTTTATATGGACGATAATACCTTGGATCAAAATGCCACCAATAATACCATAAGGCTTTATTATCTTGTTCTATTGCTGCTTTTATTATTTTACTATTATCCAATTTTAAAATAATTTCCGAACCTTTGGGCATAATATCATCTGCCTGTTCATCAGCATTATGTGGTTGGTCTCTGTCCTTCAATAAAAGAACTGGGAAAGTAATAAAGTAGGTTTCTCCCTTTCGTTCCATAATCACTTGTCCAAACTCATGATCATCGGCATCTCCTATGTAATGCTCAATTACTCTTACCCGTTCATTTGTTGCAGCATCAATTGAATCAACTATGAATTTTGATTTGTGCGCATAGCAGGTTGTTGTGCAAAGCAGAAAAAATAAAGTGGCAAAGCGCTGAACTGGCATATGGTTTTTATAATCCAATAAAATTACAAACATGGGATCATAAATAAACGACTTTCACAATAATTAACGTTGGTTCGATTCGATGTCATTTCATGCAGGAGGCCGTAAAGAAAAAATACGCAGAGATCGCAAAGGAAGGGTATGATACAACCTTTGCGTCCTCTGCGTGAAATTAAAACAACAAAACCGGTAAAAACCGGCTTTGTTTCTCATTCTCACACAAAATTCTTTTTCAGGTCAATTGTTCTTTTTATTTTTTATCGGGCGTAATGCTCATTACAGCCCGCCTGTTCTGGCGTTTTCCATCTTCGGTACTGTTGGTAGCGGCTGGTATGCTGCTGCCATGCCCCTTTGTTTTCAGCCTTTTGGGGTTTACGCCTCTTTTTGTCAATTGCGTCTTTACGGCATTGGCGCGGTTCAATGATAATACCCTGTTTGCCGGTTCATTTCCGCTTGCATCGGCGTTTCCGTCAATAGTGAGGTATAAACTCTTATTTTCTTTCATTTCCGTTGCGGCTTCTTCAATTTCGGGGTACGACGATGAATGAACCACAAACTTATTTACCTCAAACAATATAGGCGCTGAAATATCTATTTTATCCGCAACAACAACCGGCGGTGGTGGCGGCGGCGGGGGCGGTACTGGCGCAACAAGTGTAAAATCAGCGCCATTTGCAGCGCAATGATTAACGGAAGCAACTATGCCTGTATAAGTCCCTTCACAAAGCCCGCTTATTTTTACCGTATTATCCGGGTTAACGACACTCGTAAAACTTACTGCCGCCGTGCCATTCAGGTTATAATTAATGGTTACCGACTTGCCTGCGGGTAAGCCGTTGAACACCACCGAGCCATCGCTTACGCCTTTTAGGGTAGGGTTTGCGGTATTCTGGCCGGAAATATGAACAACAGGGTCGGTAAGCGTTACCGGTTGTCCCGCTGCATTCTTTTTCTTTATGGTTGCCGTGATGCCGGTATAATTGCCGGAACAAAGATTGGCAATTTTCACATCACCTGCCCCGTCCACAGTTGTGGCATTATTAGTTGGCGCAGCGCCATTCAGACTGTAACCTATGGTTACTTCTTTATTCGGGGTTAACCCATGAATCGCCATACTGCCATCACACAAGCTGCATTGCGACGGTGAAGTGGCGTCAATAGACGAAATAACAAGAGGGGCATGGTCTTTCCTCCCGAAGAAGAATCGTGCGCCTATATTCAATCCGTAAGTCTGGTTTACGCTTTTGGTTACATCATTCAAAACAGAACTGTAAGTGCCTATGCCATCAGTAAGGGTATAATTGCTTTGCGCGTTATTTTTAAAAGGCTGCACCATGTAGTACACCCCGAAATTGAGCGCAATGTAGTCAGACACATAGTAGTTGATGGAAGGCTGAACCATTAACCCTACAGAACCCATTGTGTAAGAAGTATTGCCCTTAGTAGTATTAGGAGTTAATCCTTCGCCTACATTGAAGCCCAGAGCGCGTTTTGCGTTTAAATAATCCTGGTAATTACCGGTAGGGTTGTTTTGCAGAAATTCTTTTTTAGTGATAAACCAGTCATTTGCCGATGCGGTGGGCGAGTTGTCGTAAACGGATATAGTACCTGCATCACTGCTCTGCTCCAGTTTATAAATAGCTTCATAGTCGAAATTCGCATTGGTGGTATAGGCGTTATTCATTTGCAGGTTCAGCAACGCGCCCGCGTCTGTAGAAAAGCCCCAGTGCTTGGAAAAACGGGTCTTGTACTTCAGCACTAAGGGTATATTTATGTTTGAAGAATTGACCGTTTCATTTATGTTGTTACCCGTTACCACCTGGCGGTAAATGTTCCCGTTGCCATCAGTGGCCTGGTATTCCACATGGTAGTTATTGAGGCTTGCCGTACCCTGCTGCTGCATGTACATAAACCCCGTCCCGATACCAAAATGGCGTTTCTTGCCGAAGAAGAAACCTAATTGCGCATCTCCGCCGAAAGAGGAACCGTTGCTATACTTTAGCTGCCCGGTATTCAGGTTGAGGCCGTTAAGGTAGTTGGCGTTTGAATTTGCCGTAGTAAACGTCTGGCTGGCTACGCCGCCAAGCAGGTTGACGTCAATAACCCACCTGGATACAAGGCTGTCTGGTTGGTCGTGGGAGTTTGGTCCTTGTGCAATTGCTGACACCGATCCGCAGGCAGCTATAAATAACATTAGAAGTTTTTTCATGGTTTGATATTTTAGAGTTGAATTTTTATTTTTTTTGCTAAGTTTTTTTTAATTGCCCCGAACTAAAGTTCGGGGCAATTAAAACCTATCTGGTTTTGGGTTGGGATTAATTTTTTATGAATCTTGAATCGGCTATCTTAATACCATCGCGGTAACAGGCGATGAGGTAGGTGCCTGCCGGGAAAGCGGATACGTCAATGTTGGCTATATTGTTTACTGCCGCTACTGTGCTTATCTTTTGCCCCATTACATTGAATACATCTGTCCGTATGCTGCCGGGAATTGTAGCATCTGTCTCCACATTGATGAAGGTATTGGCAGGGTTTGGATAGACAGAGATACCGGACAGATTATTCGTAACATTTTGAATGGCAGTTGGCACATGGTAATAGGTTTTCTGCAAACAGCCGCCCAGCGTGGTCATTGCCCAATAATCTTTATTGTAGAAGTCAGGGCTTGTATTTATATAATCCTGGTTGATCTCTCCAATAAACATAGCGGAATCTAAGGTAGTTACATCATCATAACCCCACTGGTAGGAACCTTCATTTGCAGGTGTACATACAAAGTGGCTGGAGAAATAAACTACTTCCGGCGTCTGTGCAATGCTTGTGCCAACTATAACTGTCATGGCACTTTGACTGATACAGCCAGTGCCGGTAGCTGTTACATTCAGTATTACAGACGCAGTACCTGTTTCCGTAAAGTTTACCAAAGCATACTGGCGGCCTGCGCCCTGCGCCCATACCGTTGCGTTAACTGCCGTCCAGCTATAGGTTGTGCCTGCCGATGCGGGAGTAGCTGTACCATAGTTCTGGTACATAGTGCCTAAGCAGGCGGTTGATGGCGCCTGTGTGGTAATAACAGGCAACAATGGCAGTGCGTTTACAGCTATGTTTTTTGTTACAGTAGCTGTGCCGCACAGGTTGGTAACTGCATAACTAATAGTATCTATACCAGGGGTAATACCCATAATAACATTGCCGGAAATAGAAGCCAGGGCATTGCTACTGCTCCATACACCGCCGGTTATACTATCACTTAATATTGTTGTTGAGCCAACGCACACACCCGGAGCGCCTGTTATAATGCCTGCATCAGGCAATGGATTTACCAGGATAGCTTTTGTTGCAGGTATGCTACCACAAACATTAGTAACGGTATAACTAATAGTATCGGTACCTGCTGTAACTCCTGTAACAATACCACCCGAAACAATAGCCATAGCATTGCTGCTGCTCCACACACCTCCAGAGACGCCGTCAGTTAATGTGATCGTAGCATTAACGCATACGCTCGCTGCGCCGGTAATACTGCCTGCATCCGGTAATGGATTTACTGCAATGGTTTTTGTTGTTTGTGTTGTACCGCAAACATTTGTGACGGTATAACTAATAGTATCTGTACCCGGAATAATTCCTGTAACAACACCCCCGGAAACTGTAGCCGAAGTATTGCTGCTGCCCCATGTACCGGGGGTAACGGCATCGGCCAGAATAATATCTGAGCCAATACACACGTTTGATAAACCCGTTATTGTGCCTGCATCTGGTAATGGGTTTACTGTGATGGTCCTTGTTGCCGATGCCAGGCCGCATAAATTGGAAACACTATAGCTGATAATAGCTGTACCGGCGGTCATTCCGTTAACCACGCCAGTTGTACCAACATTTGCATTTGCATTACTGCTGCTCCATGTCCCGGTCACGCCATCAATTAATGAGGTGGACGAGCCAACACAAACACTTGTTGCGCCTGTTATTGTACCTGGGTCTGGCAATGGATTTACGGTGATGGTTTTTGTTGCAACACCAGTGCTGCATAAATTAGAAAACGTATAACTGATAATAGTTGTGCCGGCTGTTATACCGTTAACCATGCCTGTTGATGGCGAGACTGTAGAACCTACCGTCGCATTGGCATTACTACTGCTCCATATACCGCCGGGTGTAGCGTCTGTCAGCGTGATTGATGAACCTACGCAAACACTTGAAGGGCCTGATATGCTTGCAGAAACGGGCAGGGGATTTATGGTGATAGCTTTTGTTGCGTAATAAGTTCCGCATAAACTGGAAACAGTGTAACTGATAATAGCCGAACCTGCTGTTACACCATTGATCACAATTGTTGATAGTGAGCCTGCCGAACCTATTGTGGCATTAGCATCACTGCTGCTCCATGTACCGCCTGTGATGCTATCGGTCAATATTATTGTTGAGCCAACACAAACGTTTGAAAGCCCGGTTATGTTTCCTGCATCCGGTAATGGATTTACTGTAATAGCTTTTGTTGCTGTTGCTGTGCCGCACGTAGTAGTAACTGTGTAAATAACAGTATCTGTGCCGGCTGAAACCCCGGTAACTACTCCGCCTGATACTATAGCCCTGGTATTACTGCTGCTGCTCCATATGCCCCCGGCCGCAGTATCAGCTAAAGTTATTGTTGCGCCAACACATACATTTGAAGGGCCTGTTATGCTACCTGCACTTGTTACTGATCCTATTGTAATGGTTTTTGTTGCTATTGCCGTGCCGCACATAGTAGTAACTGAGTAAAGAACAGTATCTGTGCCGGCTGAAACACCGGTAACTACTCCGCCTGCTACTATAGCCCTGGCATTATTGCTGCTGCTCCATGTACCGCCAGTCGCAGTATCAGCTAAAGTTATTGTTGAGGCAACACACACATTTGAAGGGCCTGTTATGCTACCTGCACTTGTTACTGATCCTATTGTAATGGTTTTTGTTGCTATTGCCGTGCCGCACGAAGTAGTAATTGTGTACAGGACAGTATCTGTGCCGGCTGAAACCCCGGTAACTACTCCGCCTGCTACTATAGCCCTGGCATTATTGCTGCTGCTCCATGTACCGCCAGTCGCAGTATCAGCTAAAGTTATTGTTGAGGCAACACACACATTTGAGGGGCCTGTTATGCTACCTGCACTTGATGATGAATTTACTGTAATGGTTTTAACCGCTACGCAACCCGCAGGAATTGTATATGAAATTGTTGGCATACCGTTTGCAACTCCTGTAACAATGCCGGAAACAGAGCCTACCGTTGCAAGGGCTGTGTTACTGCTGCTCCATGTGCCGCCAAATGTGGTATCAATTAAAGTAATCGAACCTCCGGGGCATACGCTGCCTGGGCCTGTAATAGCTGCCGGTGAAGGGTTGACGGTAAAATTTGCTGTGCTTGTACATCCGGCAATCGTGGTATAAGTGATCCCGACATTTCCCGGCATTAAACCCGAAACAATTCCAGATGAAGAACCGATTGTGGCAATTGTAGTATTATTACTGCTCCACGCGCCACCGGCGCTTGTATCACTAAGCGTGGTTGTTCCACCGGGGCAAACATTCATTGTACCGGTTATCGCAGGAGCAACACAATTGGTTGCGGTAATATCAACATAACTTGCGTTAATGGCTATTGCACCGTTGATGGTAAGCGCCCTGCCGTTAAGTGTGTCTCCTGTTTCTAAGGAGATAGCTCCTGCCACAACTAAAGTTCCGTTGAAAACAGAGTTGGAATATATATCCACTGCGCCATCAATTTTCCAATACACATTTTTTGCCTGCGCCCCGTTTATCAATATAACTTTTGATGAAACGCTTGTTGTAAATGAGCCGTTTATCTTGATAACAAATACCGCATTGGCGTCGCCTTCCGCATTCAGGATAATATTGCCGGTTAATTGTGTTATTCCGGTTACCTGGTAAGCATGTGGTGTAAGCACCAGGCCATGACCGAAATCCGGTGGGTCAAGCAAATCAATATCAGCGGGAAGCGCAACGAGGTAGTTATAAATATTAGTAAGATCGGCTGCTGCCGCTGCCGTAGAGGGGTCCATAGCGTGAATGGTACCTGTTACATCCAAAGGAATGAAGCCCGTAGGTATTGTGGAATTTGCCCCCACACTGCCAATGATATACGTTACCGGGGTGCTGGTAACCGCGCCTATACTGGAAAATACGCCGTATGCCGCTGTGGAATCAAGAATGGCGGGAGCAGCCGGGCCGGTGAGTAAAGCGCTTCCGCAACCAATGGGAGTATATGCTACTAACTGGCTCACTAATACGGCTGCGTTTATAGCAAACGCCCTGCCTTCCAGGGTATCAAGTGTGCTGGTCATATCTATCTGGCCGTTGGCAACAATGGTTCCCCTCAAGGTAGTTCCCGTACCCACATTTACTGCGCCATTTATTTGCCAGAACACATTACATGCCAGCGCACCGTTGATCAATGTGACTTTGGATAGCGCATTTGTAGAAAGAACGCCCCCGATTTGAAAAATAAACAAAGCGTTTGGATTGCCCTGCCCGTTTAATACAAGGTTCGACGTCAGTGTCGCTGCGCCTGTTGCATCATAAACACCTGCAATAAGGGTATCGCCACCTCCAAACGTACTCGCCAGAGTGTCGGTTGGTATTTCCGTGCTCAACTCGGTATATAGGCTCACCACATCAGGTGCGCAAAGCCCGGTTGCCACATCAAACTGGTGCATCACGCCATCCACATTCCCGAAGCCGGTAACGCTACCGGCAAGGTTGGCGCCTACATTGCCCGTAAGGTGGGTAAGATACTTCGTACCCGAGCAGGTCATAGCCCCGTTTGTGGTGAAGAGTACAAAACCTGCGGCATTCCCTAAGGAAGGCGCCTGCCCGAAAGTCACATTGGGCATTAAAAACAGGATAATTCCGGTAAACGCATTAAGTATTTTATTTTTCATTTTATTTGAATACATTGTGAATTAATTTTCACAATACAAAACATATAGTCTAATAACCATGCCATGAAGATGTTAATGGCCATTTCCCAACAAATAAATATCTCAACCATCTCACTTTTCTCTTCAGATTTTCTGTGAAAAATGAAATCCTCTTGCAAGGCAATATGGGTTAATATTATATAATCTGGTATGGGATAGATTTGTGAATTAGATTTATTGAGATTTGTGGTCTTTAAAAAGTAACACGGGAAACTGCGCCTCTGCGCGAGAAACTTTTCTTTTCTTGCCTGTGTATAAAACAACAAAACCGGTGAACACCGGCTTTGTTTTTCATCATCCTCACACAAAAAACATCTTTAATCCCTGCCATAAGGCTGCGGTACTGGCCTCTGATGTGGAAAAGGGCGGCCTAAATAAAACCTGCCTGATAGCCCGAAAAAATTGTTGGGGAAAAATGCCACCTGGCTTGCAAAATTGACCGCCGGTTTAATATCTGCTGAAATACCAAATGGTATAGACTTAAATACATATTCAATCCCCAATATCCCATCAATCCCGAATATCCCTTCAGCATTACCATTATTGTAATTGTCATAGAAACCATTACCATACCTGTCCCACGTACCAAAATGGATACCTGGGCCTAAAAATATACGCCAGGAGGGGTCGGGCAAAATAATATGGTATTCCATCAGGCCCACCAGCGTCATGCTTGGCCCATCATTGTTCATATATGTGCCGCCGGAACCATTCAATTGTAATTCAAGCGCCCAGTTCCGGTCTAAGAAGAATTTCCCGGTAAGGCCGCCGCCATCGGGCGTTCCCCGCAGGCCAATAGCCACAGGGCTTGCCATTTGCGCCATCGTATTGCCTGGCGCTAATAATATAATGAGTAAAGCAACGAGTAAAATTTGTATCTTTTTCATAACAGTTGTGTTTTTAGAAATACTACTAAAAGAAATTGTGCCACCAAAGTTTTTTCTCCATTTACTTTTTACTTTTGGGGTAGATTTTAACCAGTTAAGGCTAAACTAATGAGTTCAATTGCTGAAATATGGCATTAGCTAAATGGATTTGATACGGTAATTCCCCCTTTAGCGTTGGCCATGTGCGTGAGCGAAGGGGGCAAGGGGGATGTTTTAGCTCCATTGGCGAATAAATGTAATTCACAAATTTATCCCTTGCGCAGTAGGATTTAGTAGCCCCGCCCTTTAGGGCGGGGAATGTAAATAATAGGGTTGGCTTTAGCCGAAATACGCAACAGGAGTAACACGCTGCACGAGTAAATTTCGGCTAAAGCCAACGGGTTTTATCTTTTCCCCGCTCTAAAGAGCGGGGAAATTGAGAAAAGTGCAATTTTTTGTCTTTTAAAATATTGATCCCATGCCTCATTCATATGAAGCCACACACGAATACGCACGCGACCAGGATAATACAGATACGCTGTTCTCCTTCCGGGAGCGTTTCTTATTTCCCCAACACAATGGAGGAGACGTCCGCTATTTTTGCGGCAACTCATTAGGACTGCAACCCAAGAGCGTAAGCTACCTTATGGACCGCGAACTGCGCGACTGGGCAAAGTATGGCGTGGAAGGGCATTTCAAAGCGGGTTTCCCGTGGTTTTCGTACCACCACTTTTTTGCAGAACGGCTGGGCAAAATAACCGGCGCGGGAAAAGATGAAGTAGTGGCCATGAACTCACTTACGGTGAACCTGCATCTGCTCATGCTTTCCTTTTACCGGCCACAGGGCAAGCGCTACAAAATACTCATGGAAGCCGGGGCCTTCCCCTCCGACCAATATGCCGTGGAAACACAAGTACGAATGCACGGCTACGACCCTGATGATGCAATTATAGAAATAACGCCCCGGAATGACGCTTACCTTATAGCTGACGAAGATATTACCAATGCCATACTGGAAGCAGGCGACACGCTGGCATTAGTGCTTATTGGCGGGGTGAATTATTATACCGGCCAGTATTTCGACCTCGAAAATATTACTAAGGCAGCACACAAATCGGGCGCTTATGCCGGGTTCGACCTCGCACATGCTGTGGGCAACATACCCCTGCACCTGCACGACTGGAATGTGGATTTTGCCTGCTGGTGTTCCTACAAATACCTCAATTCCGGCCCCGGCGGTGTTGGCGGCGCATTTGTGCATGAGCGGCATGGCAACGATCCAAAGCTGTTCCGGCTGGGCGGCTGGTGGGGCAATGACGAAAATACACGTTTCAAAATGCAGAAAGGCTTTGCCCCGCAAAAAGGCGCGGCAAGCTGGCAGATGAGCAACGCCCCGGTTTTTAATATGGTAGCCCACAATGCCTCGCTTGATATTTTTGATAAAGCAGGCATTACAGCCCTGCGCGAAAAAAGCATAGCCCTCACCGGCTACATGGAGTTCCTGTTACAGCAGATTACCCACCTCCCCTTTGAAATAATAACCCCCGCCAACCCTGCCAGGCGCGGCTGCCAGCTATCTATGCTGTTTAAAGAAAGAGGCAAAGAAGTACACGAAGCCCTCACCCAAAATGGCATAATAGCCGACTGGCGAGAACCCAACGTAATCCGCATAGCCCCCGTACCCCTCTACAATACCTTTGAAGATTGCTACCGGTTTTATGAGATATTGACGGGGATAAGGTGAAAGAATGGCACATTTTATATTCTCATCGTTCCTTAGTAAATTTGCCCACTTTTATAAATCACAATGGCTGGAATAGCAATTATTGGCTACGGATACTGGGGCCCTAATCTTTTAAGAAATTTCTCTTCTGTCCCCGGCTCCACGGTACATTGGGTGGTGGACCTGCGCACCGAACGCCTGGAACAAATAAAAAAACAATACCCCGGCATCCGCACCACATCAAGTATCAATGACGTTCTGAACGACCCTGCTGTTACGGCTATTGTTGTGGCCACCCCTGTGCAATACCATTACTCCCTCGCAAAAACCGCGCTGGAACATGGCAAGCATGTACTTATAGAAAAACCCATGACCCAATCCTCCGCCGAGGCCGAGGAACTGATAGCCATAAGCCGGGAGAAAGGCTTGGTGCTGATGGTGGATCATACCTTTTTATATACCGGCGCTGTACGCAAAATAAAAGACCTTATCAACGCAGGAGAAATAGGCGAGATACAATATTTCGATTCCACCCGCATAAATCTCGGCCTTTTCCAGCCCGATATAAATGTGCTGTGGGACCTTGCCCCTCACGATATTTCTATATTATTTTACCTTATCAACGACCGCCCGGTAAGCGTGAGCGCCACCGGTAAATCTCATACGCCAAACGGCCTTGAAAATGTGGCTTATCTTACCGTAAATTATGCGTCCGACCACATTGCTCATTTTTCGTGTTCCTGGTCTTCCCCGGTAAAGATCCGTAAGATACTTATTGGCGGCACTAAAAAAATGATCGTTTTTGACGATGTGGAACCCAGCGAAAAAGTAAAGATATACGATACCGGCTACACCGTGAAAAGCGATGAAGACAAAAGACAACTGCTTATAGACTACCGCGCCGGCGACATACACGTACCCAAGCTGGAGCAACGCGAAGCCCTTTATGGCATGGCCGCTGATTTCATCAGCGCCATAGACAAAGGAACCACCCCGGTATCCGGCTGGAAGGTTGGCCTCGAAGTAGTAAAAGTGCTGGAAGCCGCCCAGGAATCAATAAAGAATAGGGGCAGGGAAGTGGAAATAAAATTTTAAAAGTACACCAATATCATTAAATTGGCTGTATTTATAATCCCGAAGGGATGATATTATTATAGCAAAATCAAAAAAAATAGGCAAAACCCCGAAGCGGGTGATATTTTAAGGTAATAAAATTAATAGTGAATAGTTGCTTCCTAATTACACACAATAAAACGCGAGACTTAAACTTTATGTCACACATACACTGCCTTGACCTGAAAAGGCAACACCAGCAGATAAAAGCGGAGATTTTTGAGGCTTTTGAAAAGGTATATGAGCACACCGCTTTTTCAGGCGGCCCTTTCGTGGAAAAATTTGAAAAAGAATTTGCAAACTTCTGCGACACAAAGTATGCGGTAGGTTTGAACAACGGCACGTCTGCGCTGCACCTCGCAATGCTCGCATTGGGCATAGGCGCAGGCGATGAAGTGATAATACCTGCCAATACATTTATTGCTACTGCATGGGGCGTATCTCATGCCGGGGCTACACCCGTATTCGTGGACTGCACGCCGGATACGTGGCAGATAGACGCTTCACAAATTGAAGCTAAGATCACTAAAAACACAAAAGCAATAATAGGCGTTCACCTGTATGGCCAGCCGTTCGATATTGCCGCTGTAAAAGCCATTGCCGACAAGCACAATTTGTTTATGGTGGAAGATGCGGCACAGGCGCAGGGAGCCATGTATAATGGTAAGCGCGTGGGCGGCTTTGGCGAAATGGCTTGTTTCAGCTTTTATCCCGGCAAAAACCTGGGCGCCTGCGGTGAAGCGGGAGGTATCACTACCAATAACGAGGCGTACTATAAGCATCTCTGCAGCCTGCGCAACCACGGCTGTGTGGTAAGGTATTACCACGATGAAATTGGCTACAACATGCGCATGGGCGGCCTGGAAGGGGCTTCACTAAGCGTGAAGCTGAAGTACCTGCAAGGGTGGAATGAAAAACGACAGAGCATAGCAGCCCTTTATCATAAAAACATCACTAACCCGAAAATAACCATGCAGGCGCAGCCCGCATGGGCGCAAAGCATTTACCACTTATTTGTGATCACTGCTGAAAATAAAGACGCGTTGGTGAAGCATATGGAAGACAACGGCATTATGCCTGCTTTCCACTATCCGCATCCATGCCATTTACAAAAGGCATACGCGCATCTTGGATACAAAAATGGTGATTTTCCTAATGCCGAATATCTTGCCGCCCATTGCGTATCATTACCTATGTTTGCGGAGTTAACAGATCACGAAGTGACAAGGGTAATTGACGTTATTAATGCTTATTAATTTTCACAACTGATGCAGACATGGTCGGTAGGTATATTGTGTTACAACGAGGCCCAGACGCTGGAAACCCTTGTTGCCCAGCTACGCCAGGTATTGCAGCAGATAACTACAACTTTTGAGATCATTATAGTTGATGATTTCAGCACAGACGGCTCCAGGGAAATAATAGCCGGGCTTCAGAAAAAATACCCGGAGGTAATACCGGTATTGCATGAAGCCAATAAAGGAATTGGGGGCGCTTTACTTTCCGTTTACGCAAAAGCGAGGTATGAAAACATAGCCTGTGTTCCCGGGGATGGACAATTTGATGTAAATGAATACCTTCCTTTTGCCGAAGTTCCCAAAGATCACTTTGTATCTTTTTACAGGAAGGAGAACACCTCCTACAGCCTGTTTCGCAATATGCTTTCCTTGTTCAATAAACAACTGAACAAGGTATTTATAGGCATTGACCTGCATGACGTAAACTGGACAAAAATTCTTAAAAAAGAAGACCTCGACAAGCTGGAACTGCAATTAAAAAGTTCCTTAGTGGAAAGCGAAATATGCGCCAAGTTGCTTTTTCTCGGAAAAAAAGTGATTGAATCAGAATCTAAATACCTGCCCCGCACCTATGGCCAAAGCAAGGGCGCGTCTTTTGCGATAGTAAAAAAAGCTATCAAAGACACCTGGTTACTGGTACTGATAATGAGGAAATTTAAGAAGAAAAAGCAATTGAAATAATACCATTTAAACATCAAAAACCTGCATTACGAAATACCTTTGCGGACTTTAAAACATAACACAGGAAACTGCGCCTTTGCGAGAAACCTATCGTCGTAATTTGATGTGCAATTGGTATAACCCACCCAAATTGCGTGTGTTGTCAAAAGTCAGGGTTTTCCTTTAGCCATTGCTCATACCCTATACCTTTCCACGGCATACCTTTGTCAAAATGATACATCCAGGGATAATGGCTGGTATTTTCTTTTTCTTTTGATTTTATCCATCTTGTGCGCCCGATAATCTTTCCCGGATTCCCGGAAACAACTGAATCATCAGGAACATTATTAATTACCGTAGTATTTACCCCTATCAGGCAGTTTTTCCCTATCTGAACGCCTGGTAACAGAACGGAATGAGCGGCAATTTGAGAATAATCGCCAATAGTAGGCCCAACGCAAACATTTGAAGGAGGATGCGGGTCGTTTGTAAAATTGACATAAGGATAGACAAATACAAAATTTCCTAACTTGGATTCCATGCCGATATTAGAATAACTATGCATCCGGCAATAATTACCAAATGTAGAATAGCCTTCCACGTCAGCAAAACTCCCTACCGAACAATGGGTGCCCATTATGGTTTTCTCACGGATCAAAACTGTATGGCCGGTCATAAAAAAATCTCCGAACTGCGACCCCGCATATATTATCGCATGGCTTCTGATAAGGGTATTGCGGCCAAAAACTGTTTTCGGATTCACATATGATTCGTCAGAGTAATAACTGTTTAATGGCTCTCCAAGCACACAGTTATTTGCGATAATACTATTATCGCCTATCTCCACATTATCATAGATAATGGTGTTATCACCAATTTTTACATTTTTGCCAATTACAGCTTTTGAGCTGACATATACATTTATGTTATTAAATTTCATACCTTTAATTATGCTTATCTTATGAATACTTTTTTTGACAATTCATCCAATAGATTGTAGCCGTCCCAAATGTAATTAAAGTTTAAAGCCATACCCAGCGGTACAATTCTATCTATTCCTTCATTATTTGCTAAAAGCTGCAACTGGTTTAGATCATCGTCACTTAATCCAAAATAGCTTACAGTCTGGAGTTTTGCAGTAATAATACTTCTTAACTCCCTGATTATTTTAATATGCTTTAAATAAAAATAACCACCACCGCAAGAATGAAATAATTCATCATCCCGCCCATCTTTTAACTGCACAAAAGTACAATAATTATCTCCAAATTTTTTATTGATCCTTTCATCAATTATGTCATCAACAGCCCTGTTTAATTTTAAGGAGGCTAATGTTTCGATCTCTGCTTCGTAATTATTTTCAATGTATTTCTTCAGATGGCCTTGCATGGTATCCGCACAACGGGTGTATTCATCGTCATTACCTAAAAGATAGATCGTTTGAGGAGAAGAACACCCCATCTGGTCGAAGGTATAGGCGTCATTAAAGAACAGATCAGCGAATTTGTCCAGCTCTTTGGCATTCAGGGTCAGGTAAGAAGCACAGTTGATACAAAGCAAAGAAATACGGTCTGCAAATACTATATCTTTTGTTCGCGGAGCAGTGTTAAAACGCTTAAATACCTTTATGGTATTATCCCCTCCCCATATCATACGGGCATTCACATTTTGAGAAAGAAATTCACTTATATTATCCTCATGCCCATAAGAAATAATATTTATGTAAGATTGAAGTACACTAAATCGTTCCTCTGATAATAGCTGGTTAAGCAATGAAAATAGTGTCATCATATGAGGCGCATCCATACGATTCGATAAGCGCAATATATTCCGGTTGCCAGCCAAAATAGATATGGTAAAACTATAAAAAAACATGGTATCCACATTTGCCGGGCATATATGTAATACTTTGCCTAATGGCGCGGAAATAAATAGTTTATTTTCAAACAGATGCGGGTTTTCACTTTTTATTTTATTCAGATTACTCCTTCTGAGCCAGAACCCTAAAGCGGCAATTTCAGGAAAGCGGTTTATAGATTTGTCTGATAGGATAAGTTTGGCATAGGTATCTAAAAACAACAAGGTTAGCTCATCGAACGGATGAAGTATATAAGCCTGGGTTGTAAAAGCAGGCAGGTCTCTTACATGGAGAACGGATTTATATGGTGTAAGTAATGTTACATTCATTTTACGCTTTTTTAAAAGTATCGCTGCAACCCCGTAACTCCGCCTTTTTAGCTCTTCCTAATATTTTAAAGTTTTTCCCTTTCCAACCGTTCGATGCGTTATCTTCTCCCGTTATTATTCCTATATCTTCTGTAAGCAAAGAATGGCCCGGATAACTTTTGGGTAATGCGCTGATCACTTGTATCAATCCTTTTTCCCCATCCGGCTGAACTGAAAAATCTTTTGGGTTCCTGATAATTACATCTGCAAAGTTTGGGCATTGCATATTGCCGTCAGAGTTTTCGAGGAATACAGATCCTATCTGTTCTATCATTCCATAGAAATTGTAAATGTCCTTTATCCCGAATTTATCTGCGAAAGCGCTGCGGAATGTTTCATTATCCACAGCTATGTCTTTCAGCTTTTTCCACCCGCCGCTGTGTATCATTATCGCTTTACCCAGATCGTATTTCTTGTTAAGATTTACCTGCGATAGATATTGCCAAACCATAAAAGTAAACCCAAAAATAAAGATTGGTTGCCCGTCATATTTTTCAAGAAAAGTAATGAGCGTATTTACATCAAGATCAAAATTTTCATCCAGAACATAAGTGTGGTCCCTCCCGAAAACGGAAAGCCCCAGTATTCCCGCTCCACGCGCCGAAAATGACTCTTTATTCGCAAATACAGCTTTAGAATCAATAATAAGCATGGGCAACCTTGTGTTGCCCAGCACACTATTTATTATCTTTGATAAAGCGAGTGTCTGTAATTGTGCAGTTTCCCTGTCAAGGTATATATGGCTTACCGACTGTCCCGTTGTTCCGCTTGATGTAAGCACTTTAAATACCTGGTCTTCCTTAATGCTTTTTATACCATGGTTCTTAAAAATTGAAACCGGTAGAAAGGGTAGTTCCTCTATTGAATTAAAAGAGCGCTTATTTCCGAACATGACATTAATGATATTATTGTACGGATCGCAGGAAGCATAATGAGTTTTATGCAAATTATTAAGCAAATCAAGCATTATAGAAGATTTCTCTTCTTTTGCTATTGAAAACTGAACCCTGCCAAGTACCTCAGTTAGTTCCATACAACTCAACAATTTTATTATAATCTACTTTACCATTCTGGCTTAACGGATATTCATCAATAAAATCAACCTTAATTACGGAAGGATGAAGTTTAGTCATATCAGACAGGTAAACAGACAGTTCATTTCTGTCCACACTATTATTAGTTAAAAGTATTAAAAGTATTTTATCGTTTATGCCAACACATTTAATTGCGTTACTAAAACGTGCGGCAATAATGGTTTCTATTTCATCAAGGTTTATCCTGATCCCAAAAAGTTTTACAATTCGTTTCAGGCGGCCTGTAATATAATAATAACCATCATTGTCCACACTTGCAAGGTCGCCGGTATGTAATAATGCCGGTTGGTTATAGGTTTCAAGGTCTGAAGGTTGGCTTACATATCCGCCAAAAACATTTGGTCCATGATAACAAAGTTCCCCATTTCCATCATCAATAACAAAATGCCCATCTTTAATGGGAATACCAATAGAACCAAGTTTATTTATAAGAAATTCAGGTGGTACGTAAGACATTCTTGCCGTAGCTTCGGTCTGGCCATACATCGCATAGAAGCTGATATTGTTTTCCTGCGCGTATCCGGCAAACTTCTCCAATATATGTTTGTCTAATTTTCCACCGGCCAGCGAGAGATAACGCAGAGAAGAATAGGATTTTTTCCTGAACCCTATACGCTCCAGCATTTCATAAACGAAAGGGACGCCGGCTATGCTGGTGTATCCATAAGCGCTCATTTTTTGCCAGAATATCCGGTTTAAAACATCAATATTACTGCAAACGATCTTACCTCCTTTTAATGAGTTGGTGGTCAATACAGATAATCCATAGGAATAGTAGATCGGTAAATTAAGCGGGGTTACATCATCTTCTTTTACTGGCAGATAATCAACTATTGAATGTGCATTAGCAAGCAGATTTTTCCCGGAAAGCTTAACAAACTTCGGAGAACCTGTAGTTCCCGATGTATTAAGAAGCAATTTTATTTCTTCATTAATTAAAGATTTTGATTTTTTTTTATTTTTATTTACAAATATGCTTGCCCCATTCAAAATGTCTGCATGATAATTTTCCACATTACTTCTGGCTGGGTCATAAATATAAAATGGATTATACAATCTTTCTAATTCAGATTTGAAATTTTCTTGAAGATTGGGGCTTAATAGTGCTACTGCATGGTTGCTTTTCATAAAAGACCAGAATACAGTAATGGCAGCAATAGAATTATCTAAGTAAAGAAAGGCTAATTGTTTATGGTCATTTTCAGGCAATTCAAAGAGGGGTAGTTCATTAAAAGGATATTCCTGTCCATGATCTCCATCATCAACATAAATTAAATTCTTATTATTTCTAACTGCTTCAAATAAACTCATTGCCAGAAATTATATAATCATTCCGCCATCAACACCAATTACCTGACCTGTAACATATGCAGAAAGATCGGAGGCAAGAAACAAGGCAACCTTAGCTACATCTTCTGGTTTACCATTCCTTCGCATACCAATAGTAACCGGATTTTTAGAATTGATGTCCTTAGTCATATCCGTTTCAATAAAGCCCGGCGCAATTGCATTTACCCGGATGTTAAGCGGAGCTAATTCCTTACTCAACGATTTTGTAAATCCTATTATTGCTGCTTTACTGGACCCATATACCGATTGCCCCGGCGCACCGTTAGTGCCCATTATGGAACTTAAATTTATAATGCTGCCGGAACGTTTCCTTAAAAAAGACCTCAATGCCAATTGCGACGCATACATAGTACCATATACATTTGTCTCATATGTTTGTTTGACAACATCTTCTTTCATCGTTTGCAAAGTGCTGTCAATCATTATGCCGGCATTATTTACCAGCACATCAATGATAATGCCACCAAGGAGCAATTCATTAAAAACAGTCTTCAAGGCATCCTGGTTCCTGACATCTGCCTCGCGGATATTTACGCTTACTCCATAGGTCTCAGATAAATGAACAGATAGTTCTTTCAACGCATTCATATCTCTGGAAACTAATACGAGATCAGCGCCTTCCTCGGCAAAAAGTATGGCTATGGCTTTGCCTATGCCTTTAGAGCTTCCTGTGATCAGTACCGTTTTTCCGCTTAATAACATCCTATTTATCCAAATATTTTTTTAGTATTTCTTTAGCCTTAGCCACACTGCTCAGATTGATAACATCATCTGTATCAATAATAATATTATAATCTGATTCTAATTGACTGATAAGCAGCATATGGCTGATAGAATCCCATTGTGGGATACTTTGGTATTCCAAATCGTCCTTTACAGATGCAGCAGGAATATTAAATGTTGATGCAATGATCTGTATTAATTTTTCATCCATGTTTTATTCTTTAAAAAGTAGTGAGCGTAAAACGATTAATTTTTACAAATTTAAAATACAATATAACTATATTATATTTCTATGTTTAAAATGATTAAAGAACAAAGGTAATTAAGTCTTTCTTAGGAACAAAATAAACAGGATTTTTATAAACAGATGTAATA